>ENA-OPNH01000407-OPNH01000407.1-human-gut-metagenome-genome-assembly--contig:-NODE-407-length-39272-cov-15.659943_pt1 | contig 39272 bp, 52 predicted proteins | sample MGYA00241537_ERZ501771 | MGnify/ENA primary metagenome ERZ501771 (study PRJEB25962, sample SAMEA2042608) | human gut metagenome | biome: human gut; feature: human-associated habitat; material: faeces...
TTGCCTGAGTACTTGTTCCATTATAGATTAACCTTATACTTCCATCTCCATTAATTCGGATAATTCGCCAATAGTATCCAGCAAACTTCATCCAATTATCAGTTGGATTTCCGGCAAAGTAGTAAGTATCTCCCCAATCATCTTGAGCTTTATAAATTGTTCCTGTTGTTGTATCTGTTACAATTGTACTAGTCGTAAATGGTAAACTTCTTGTTTTAATTGTTTTATAATGTGTAAGAATTTCTTCTCCAGCATTGCCACCAAGATCAGTATCAAAATATAAATAACACTTTGTTCCTTTAGAAGTCATAGGTGTTACACTTAATCCTTTAGTTGTACTATCATAACTTAATTTAATACTACTATCTTCTTTGCCATTCACTGTACAATAACTTTCACTTGTTAATTCATAATTTCCCTCAGGGATTGTATCTACTTCTTTTCCATCGATTGTAATTGCTACAATATTTAAATCTGCTAAGCTATAGTTGATTGTTCCTGTTACTAAAGGAATACTTTGTGTTGTTCGATACTTTGCTCTTGTAAAGTTTAATACTACTGCACTAATGATTGCTATACATACTACTCCTATAATGATATTTCTTTTTAAATGGCTTTTCTTTAAAGTTTGAAACTCCATACTTTCTCCTCTTTTCTCATGAATAGTAACATATCTTTAGATAAATTACATGGTATTCGACAAAGGTTATCAAAACTTGCCAAAATTATTACCATATAATTATCTATGTTATATTTCTAATATACATTATTATTGAGAATTAGTCAATAATTTTGTGAATATGTACAGCCAAAAATAACACTTCTTCCTTTATTTAAGTGAATATGTACAGCTTTTAATCTATGAAAACCATAATCATAATAAAATACTTATAAATAGGCAAAAGAGAGTGGTTTTATGAGATTAAAAGATATAAGAGAAGAAAGTGAATTAAAGCAATTTACTGTCGGTGAACTTATAGGAGTTACAAAAGGAACATATTCTTTATGGGAACTAGAATTAGATATTATCCCCTTGAAAAGATTAAATAGTTTTTGCAATGCTTTTAATTGTAGTATTGACTATGCTTTAGGATTTACTAATACTAAAAATTATAAACATAGTAAAAAAGAAATTAATATTAATTTATCAGCTAAAAGATTAAAAGAAATTAGAAAAGAACATAAACATACTCAAGAATATATTGGAAAAAAATTATCTTTAAATCGAAGTTTAATTAGCAAATATGAAAAAGGTCATACTTTAATTAGTACAACCTTTTTAATGGAATATGTAAAACTATATCATATTTCTAGTGATTATTTATTAGGAAAAATAGATACTAAAATAATAATAAAAGAAGCTGATATACTAACTTTTAATAACCAAGTTATATAAAAAAGAATTATACTAAACTAGTATAATCCATTAAGCAATATCAGCACTACTACTAACATTAAGAAAATAATCACTAAATTCTTTTTTTAAATATTTAGGATAAGCAGCAGCCCCAATCATAGCAGCATTATCTGTGCAATAAAGAAGTCTAGGAATCATTAATTTAGCATTATATTTACTACATAACTTTTCCATTTCGCTCTTTAAATATTGATTGGCAGATACACCACCAGCAATAACAAGTCTTTTAATGTTGGTGTTTTTAAGTGCAAGTTCTACTTTTCTAACTAATTCATCTACTGCAATATCTTGAAAAGTTCTAGCTAAATCGGATTTTCTAATCTCATTACCACGTTGAGCCTCATTATGTACTAAATTAATAACTGCACTTTTAAGTCCGCTATAGCTAAATTGATAAGTATCATCCATAACCGGTTTTGGTAACTGATAAGTATGTTCTCCTTCTTTAGCGAGCCTTTCAATATTTGGCCCACCAGGATATGGAAGACCTACTACTCTAGCTACTTTATCATAAGCTTCTCCAATAGCATCATCCATTGTTTCTCCAAGTTTTTTAAATTGATAATCATCTTCCATTATAATTAACTCTGTATGCCCTCCACTAACAATTAAAGCTAGCAAAGGATATTCCATTTTATTTTCCAAATTATTTGCATAAATATGCCCAATTAAATGATTAACAGCAATTAAAGGTTTATGATACATTAAAGAGATTATTTTAGCTGCTTCTACTCCAACCATTAAAGAACCGGTAAGACCTGGAGCATAAGTAACAGCAACCGCATCCATATCTTCTATTTTCATCTGTGCTTTTTCTAAACAATCCTCTAATACTAAAGTTATTGCTTCTGTATGCATACGACTAGCAATTTCTGGAACAACACCACCATATTTAGCATGCGTATCCATTTGCGTTGTAACTGATAAAGAAACAACTTCACATCCATTTTTAACGATAGCCATACTAGTTTCATCACAGCTTGATTCTATTGCTAAAATATAGACATCCATATTCTCACCTCACTTTATTATTCACTTTTTCTTGACATCAAATAAGCATCATCATCTTTATAATAATTCTTTCGCACATGAATAACTTCAAATCCAAATTTCTCATACAAATTTAATGCTGGAATATTTTTAGTAGCAACTTCTAAAGTAATAACCTTTAGATTTTCGTCCATATCACTAATTAAATAATCGAGTAAATTACTAGCAATCATTTGTTTACGATATAAAGGATCAACTACTAAACTTAAAATATCACAAGTCTCATAAAGATAAGTAGCAGTTAAAAAACCCACAACTTGGTCATCTTTCTCATAAACAAAAACTTTAGAAATACCATCCTCTAACATCTCATTAATAGAATAAACTTTACTAAAGTTTTCTTCAAGTAAACCACCAAGCTCATTTATTCTTGGAATATCATAAACATCAGCTTCTCTAATCATTGTCCACCTCAATTTTCTTAACATAAATAGGTTTAACAAAATGAGGTTCTACCGCTGACTTATTTTGTAAATATTGATAAACCATATCTAAATTAATTTCTTCATCTTCTATTATATTTTCTGGATAATCCTCTAACTCTTGATTACATAAATAGAAATAGTCTCCTATTAACTCATGATCTTTATCAAATCGTCCTACAAACATTCCATTTCTATCTTTAAACCCGACCAAACATTCATTATCATATTTCAAAGCTAAAGCTTGTAAATAAGAAATAACCTTTAGAGGAACACTTTTACAATAACTAATTAATTTAGAAACAACTACACCAATTCGCACCCCTGTAAAAGATCCTGGTCCATTAATAATTATTATACCACTTAAATCATCAAAAGTAACGCAATTTTTTTCCAGCAATTCTTCTAACAAAGGAATAAATATTTCCGAATGCTTTCCTTCACATTTAATAAATTGATCCCATACCTCATTATTTTTAAATAAAGCCAATCTTAATTCTGTATAATGAGTATCAATAAAAAGTGTATACATAAAACCCTCCTTTAGAGCACAAAATCTCACATTTTAAAGTGAGATTATAAAACAGCATTACATAATTCTTCGTATTGTTCTCCATGTGGAACAAATAAAAGAACTCTCGTATTTTCATCAACAATCTTAAAATTAATATCTAGTCTTTCACTTGGAAGTCTATCTTCAATCAATTCAGACCATTCAATAATACAGATTCCATCTTTATTAAAGTAATCTTCAACTCCAAAATCTTCATTATCATTAATCCGATAAACATCCATATGATATAAAGGCATTTCACCACTCATATATTCTTTTACTATCGTAAATGTAGGCGAAGTAATATTATCAGTTATGCCTAATGATGCTGCAAAACCTTTAACAAAAACTGTTTTGCCACTTCCAAGATCGCCATTTAGACAAATAACCATACCTGAAAATTTCTCACTTTCAATATTTTCAGCCAAAGTTAAAGTATCTTGAACATCTCTTGATGTAAATTTATAATCCATGTCACTCACCTATCGTTATTATAGCAAAAGACAAACCCAATATACAACCCATTTTTTTAAATTTGACACAAAAATCATATCATATAAAAATATATTAGAAAAATCTATTCTTTAATATATTTTGAAAACATATTAAAATATATATGAGGTGTGAAAATGGATTTTGTTGTAAGACAAACAAGGCAAAAAGATCCAGCTAGTTACAAATCTTTATATATTAAAGATTCGCTGTTAAAAGAAGTTGAGAAAATAGCAAAAGAAAACAGCACCTCTTTTAACAATGTAGTAATTAGTATGATCGAAGCCTGTATCTATGGTAATGGTGAGGGCCAAGAAGAAAATAAAGTAAGAAATTAATTTATTTTTTATAGATACGAAATCTCCTTGAAGTTTCACAACTCAAAAAAAAAGAGCTACAAAGCTCTTTTTTTAATCCACCAAAACATAACCTAAATTCTCATATTTTTTAACTTGACTACTTGTAATTTTCTTACAATCATCATAATCAACTGAAATAATATCTAAATATAATGGTAAATAATAAACTCGTAAAGAATTGGTAACACGATATGGCGAAACATAACGAATATTTCTTAAATTAGATAGCTTACGATCAATATCAAAATAATAAGTATTTCCAACTCTTTTAACATAATCGACTTTCACTGAAAAATTATCATCTTTTAAAGAACTATCTCTTAAATCTCCATAATTATTAGGATATACTCCATATTCTCCTAAAGCTAATAATGAATTACCATTTTTCATATAATTATAAATAGTCAAATATTCATTATTTACTGTTATAATATCATACTCCACATCAATAATATCCAGATCTTTATTAATATGATAAGAAACCTGATAACTATCTCGATAAGTACTAGAACCCGAAATCATATTTGTAGTAACAAAACCCATCGAATAAACCCGCGTTTTATCAGTACTACAATAACGATAAGTTTTCTCTTCATTAACATAGACTTTTACAGAAGCTGTTTTTCCCCCAACACTAGCTTTAATTGTCGTAGTTCCCTCACGTTTGGCCGTTACTTTACCGCTAGAAGAAACCGTTGCTACTCTACTATTACTACTTGACCAAGAAATATTCTTATCTGTAGCATTACTTGGATTAATAGTAGCTTTAAGTGTATAATTATCCCCTACATCTAAAGTTATACTACTACGGTTTAAAGATATACTTTTAACCGCTATATTAGAACTTCCACTATTAGAATTTCCTTTTAAACTATTTCGATTATCAATAATAACTTTACGATTACCATTCTGATCCAAATAATAAGAATAAATCGTTTGAGCCGAATAAGTAGAGCGTTGTTTAACACTAAAATAAATTTGATATCCAACATAACCAGTATTGGCTTTATTTGCTACTTTAGAATACTGTGGATTACTAACAATCAAATCAGCACCTGTACTTTTCTCAAGATCCGCTACTTCTTTTAACAATTTAGTATATTCAGTATTACCCACACGTGTTGCACTATTAGAATGTAAATTATTTAGTGTAGATAAACTTACAGCACAATTTCCACTAACAACATAAGCAAGAGGATAAGTAGTTGAGTACTCCTTTTTTCCATAACTACATGTATTAGAAGTAGAAGAACCACTATTATTATTATGACTACCTTGATTAGAACTAGTACCACTATTATTTGGCTTAGAACTTCCAGAAGTATTACCAGATGGACGATTAGAATTACTTGTCGTACCTGTTTGATTAGAAGAATTTTGTTCCGAATCATTTTGATCTTTTGAATCATCTATATCAGTTGGATTTTCATCAACAATATCCTCATCTACCACATCATCTATATTATTATTACTATCTGTAACTTTACGTTTTACAGTATTAATAATTGTATCACTATCATTATTACAAATAAGTTTAACTTCAATTCGATAATTTTCCTCATCCAATTTTGTGGCTTCAGCATAACTATTTACAGTATCACAAGAATCTCCATTTTCATCTTGAAATTTCACTAACAAATTACGATCAAACATTTCCTTTAAAGTAATTTTTTTAGAGTCATTCACTCCACTAGGAAGCCTTGAACCTGTAAAATATTCAGTTGCAGCATCCCTCATAGACTGTAAATTCACTCCAAAATTAGAATTATTTTCATCTTTCTTACTAAATAAAGAAACAATCCAAATAACCAGAAAAACTACAACTAACAAAACTCCCAATTTGATAAGTAAAGACTTCCAATCAATTTCAATAGTCTTTCTAGACTTATCCTCATACATAAAAAATCCCCCTTATATAACCATAACCTTTGGTTTTGACGGCTATAATACCATAAAAAGTTTAGTTTGTCAAATTAAGACATTATCAGTACTATTTACGCTTTATTTCACTCTCAGTTTTTAAATTGATCTGATGAGCCAAATAAAAGTCTAATAATTGCATATAATAATTAAAATCTTTACATTTCAACTCTTCTAAAGAAAGCGAACTTTTTTTCATTAAACGCTCTTTATTAAACTGAACATAACGAAACGCATTTAAATAAGAGATAGTTGCATATTCTTGATAATTCAAAAAATAAGAATTGTCATAATCTTCATATTCTCTAAAAAAATCTCCTTTTAAAAATTGATGTTCTGGAAATTCTATAACCTCATTCTCAAATAAAATTGTACAATCTTCATCTACTCGACAGGAAATTCCTATTGTTCTATGAATAACACCGCCTACAGTAAAGTGAGCTTTGCAATGAATTAAATCATAAGCTTCCTGTGTATACAAAAACTCCTTAAAATATCTAGAATTTTTAAATTGTTTCAACTTTTCATAATAGCAAGCTAAAGACTCTCTTTCTGGTTGGAACATAATTAAGTCTACTAAAAGTTGCAACCACTTTAAAAACATTTCACGTTCAAAATTTTTTTCATCTTTCAATATTCCCATAACAACATAATTAGGTATCCCATGATTAGTAAACTGAAAAAGCAAAAAATGTTGTGCTTTCCCTTGAATATCAAATGGAATAATTGGAAAAACTGATATGAGATTTGGATTAATAACAATATCTGAACAAGCTAAAAATCGCTGTATAAAATTTCCCATAATAATCCCCCCTTTTTGAATTGCTTATTATTATAACATAAACATTTTAAAAATCAAGTTTGACTAACATTTGTTCGCGTGCTATAATATACACACGAGTTATAAAAAGCACAAGAATATGCAAAATAATAAAAAAGGAGTGACCCAAATGGATAAAATAATTGTAAAAGGAGCAAGAGAGAATAACTTAAAAAATGTTAATATTGAATTACCCAAAAACAAACTTATTGTAATGACTGGAGTATCAGGAAGTGGCAAATCTTCCTTAGCTTTTGACACCATTTTCGCTGAAGGACAAAGAAGATATGTTGAAAGTTTAAGTGCATATGCTCGTCAATTTATTGGAATTAGTGAAAAACCAGACGTAGATTCTATTGAAGGATTAAGTCCTAGTATCTCAATTGACCAAAAAACAACCAATAAAAACCCTAGAAGTACCGTTGGAACCATTACTGAAATCTATGATTACTTAAGACTTCTTTATGCCCGCATAGGAATACCTTACTGCCCCAAACATGAAATTCCTATCAGTAGACAATCTATTGAAGAAATGACTAATCGAATCATGGAATTAAAAGAAAATAGTAAACTAGAAATTATGGCTCCAGTTGTACATGGTGAAAAAGGAACACATAAAGATTTATTTGATGAATTAAGGAAAAATGGTTTTTCTAGAGTTCGAGTAAATGGTGAAATGCGTTCCTTAGATGAAGATATCGTCTTAGAAAAAAATATTAAAGACAATATTGAAGTAGTTGTTGACAGAATTGTTTTAAAAGAAGAAGAAAGAGGAAGAATATTTGAAGCGATTGAAACAAGTTGTAAATTAGCCGAAGGAAAAGTATTAATTAATGTAATTGGTGAAAATGAAATATTAATGAGTGAGTCCTACGCATGTCCTCATTGTAACTTTTCTATTCCTGAATTAGAACCAAGACTATTTTCTTTCAATGCTCCATATGGAGCATGTCCTGAATGTAAAGGATTAGGAACAAAATTAAAAATTGGAGAAGCTCTATTAATGCCCGACAAAAATTTAACTATTTTAAATGGCGGTATTAAAACAATTAATAACGATCAAAGTATTGAAACCATTCAACTTTTAGCAGTTTGTTCTTATTATAATATTGATGTAAACAAACCCCTAAAAGATTTCACTCGAAAAGAATTAGATATCATCCTTTATGGTTCAAAAGATAAAATAGACTTTAAATACGTATCAAAAAATGGTAACGTTCGTTATGTAACGGATTACTATGAAGGAATTATAAATAAATTAGAAAGATTACATCTAGAAACAACCAGCAATTGGCGAAGAGAATGGATCGAGATGTATATGGTCGAATCTCCATGTCCAAAGTGTCTAGGTGCAAGACTTAATAATATGGTATTATCAGTTAAAATTAATAAAAAAAATATCTATGAGATAACCAATTTCAGCATTTTAGAATTAAGGGACTTTATTGGCAAACTAAAACTAACCAAAGAACAACAAGAAATTAGTGGCTTAGTTACCAAAGAAATATTAAACAGATTAGATTTTTTAATTAATGTAGGATTAGGCTATTTAACCCTATCAAGAAGTGCTGGAACTCTATCTGGTGGCGAAGCCCAACGTATCCGTTTAGCTACCCAAATTGGTTCAAAATTATCAGGTGTTTTATATGTCTTAGATGAACCAAGTATTGGCTTACATCAAAAAGACAATGAAAAATTAATCAAAGCTATGCAAGAAATGCGAGATTTAGGAAACACCTTAATTGTAGTTGAACATGATACCGATACAATGCTAGCAGCGGACTATCTAGTAGATATTGGACCTGGAGCAGGTGAATTTGGTGGTGAAATTATCGCTGCTGGAACACCAAAAGAAGTCATGGCAAACAAAAATTCACTAACAGGACGTTACTTATCCGGAAAAGAAAAAATTGAAGTACCAAAAAAACGTCGTAAAGGAAATGGCAAATCTTTAAAAATTATCAAAGCCAAAGAACATAATTTAAAAAATATAAATGTAGAGATACCGCTAAATAAATTTGTATGTGTAACAGGTGTTTCCGGAAGTGGAAAATCATCTCTAATTAACGAAATACTTTATAAAACCCTAGCTGTTCAAATTAATGGTTCTAAACAAATTCCCGGAGCATGTAAAGAAATAAAAGGAATTGAAAACATTGATAAAGTAGTCCATATTACTCAAGATGCGATTGGTAGAACTCCTAGAAGTAACCCTGCTACATATGTAGGAGTATTTGATGATATTCGTGATGTTTTTACAAATACCAAAGAAGCCAAAATGCATGGTTATGACAAAGGAAGATTCTCCTTTAATGTTAAAGGCGGAAGATGTGAAGCGTGTTGGGGAGATGGCGTTAAGAAAATAGAAATGCATTTCTTACCAGATGTTTATGTACCATGTGATGTATGTGGCGGTAAGAGATATAATAAAGAAACTTTAGCCATTAAATTTAAAGACAAAAATATAGCAGACGTTCTAGACATGCGAGTTTCTGAAGCTTTACCATTTTTTGAAAACATTCCTAAAGTATATAATAAATTAAAAGTAATGGAAGAAGTTGGTTTATCTTATATAAAATTAGGACAACCAGCCCCTACTTTATCTGGTGGTGAAGCTGGAAGAGTTAAACTTGCTAAAGAACTTCAAAAAAAACCTACTGGCAAAAGTATTTTCATCTTAGATGAACCTACAACTGGATTACATAGTGAAGATATTAAAAAATTATTACAAATATTAAATCGAATTGTAGATAATGGTGATACGGTTATTGTAATTGAACATAATCTTGATGTTATAAAAGTAGCCGATTATATTATCGATTTAGGTCCAGAAGGAGGAAATTTAGGAGGAGACATTGTTGCCACAGGAACTCCAGAACAAGTAGCTAAAAATCCAAATTCTTATACCGGAATATTCTTAGAAAAAATATTAAAAAATAAATAAAACCACATAAAAAATCAGAAATATTCATGAGATACTTCTGACTTTTTTATTTGATAAAGTTAATTTCAAAAACTAAATTTCATATGGTGTGGAAGAAGTTCCATTTCCTGATTTTATTGCTACATTACTTGCTATATTAATAACCGGACGAACACCCCACTCGTTATCCACGCCCCAATAGTTGAGAGAATCATCCGAATCGACAGAGAACACGCGATTAGAACTATTGCTAAAAATATACGGAGACATAGTCCAATAAATGCTGTTATTATATAAGTAATAACTATGATTTTTTTCCTTGAATACTCCTCCAGCCATTGATACTTCATCTGCGGTAATAAGTCCTATTGGATTAGTTAAGGCTTTATTCCCTTTACTACTTGATGAGGTTGTATACAAATCAGCGCTATTACTACATTTTAATGTTGGTGCTTTATTATCTGCTAATCTTCCGTATGCAGCATATGAAAGGCTTGAGGCGGTATTACTCCATGATCCACTTGCTAAATCTCTATCTCCACAAAATCCTGCTTCTTTACTGATCTTATCCGCATAACTTGCTAGATTACTATTATACCAATTATCTATTACTGTTTTAATTGGACTATTCGTTGTATTTCCATGTTGCTCTCCTTTTGTATACATATAACCCGCATATTCGCCTCCATTATATCTTGTATTAAATGTTTGTCTACTATCAATCATAGTGCTATCTCCTGTTGTCTTAGTACTTGTTCCGTTATAGATTAACCTGATACTTCCATCTCCATTGATCCTAATGATCCGCCAATAATATCCCGCAAATGTCACCCAATTATTGGTTACTGCGCCTCTAAAATAGTAACTATCTCCCCAGTCATCTTGGGCTTTATATAATCCCTCATCTATTGTCGCCACTTTTGAAAAATTTGGTGTCCCGCTATTAACTTTATTATTTGCTAATATTGTATCCTTTAACGTTGGTTCTTTATCAAAATATAAATAACACTTTGTTCCTTTGGTAGTCATTGGAGTAATAGTTAAATTTTTAGTATTCATATCATAAGTGATGGTCATATTTTGTTTTTCATCACCTATTTTACAATAACTTTTCTCTTGATTAAAAGTATATCCTGTATCAGGGATTTGATCTACTTTGGTGTAATCACTACCTTCTTCAAGATAAACACCGATTAAATTTAAATCCGATACTTCATAGTTAATCGTACCGTTTACTAAAGGTATACTTTGTATTATTCGATATTTTGCTCTTGTAAATGTAAAAATACAGACACTAATTATTCCTGTTACTAATACCCCCATTATAATATTTCTTTTTAAATGGCTTTTCTTTAAAGTTTGAAATTCCATAATTTTTCCTCTTTTCTCATGAATAGTAACATATCTTTAGATAAATTACATGTGATTCGACAAAGGTTGTCAAAACTTGTCAGAAGTTCTTGTGCATTATAAATTGCATTATTTTATGTTATATTTCTAATATACATTATTATTGAGGATTAGTCAATTATAATGTTATTGTTATACATATTTTATTTTACTAAAAAAAGAAAGGTTTACTAATTATATTGACTTAATAAAAAAAACAATATTATTTAATGAAAAATATTGATTTTATTAATAAAAGTGAACAATTTGGCAATTTGACTTTCCTCTCTTTTTTCTGTATAGTGGTACCAAAAAATATAGAGGAAATTATATGGACATTCTCTTTAAAGGAACTCTTGTCAGTGAAAGTAATAGAGAATTATTAGAATACTTATTAGAATAACTATTAAAATTTCCAAACATTATTTAAAAAGAAAATTACTTAATATTATTTAAGAACTAAACATGATATAAATAAAAAAATATTCAAAAACAAATTTTATTTTATTATTGTAAAAATTGACAAAAAAAAGAAAAAAATTAAAAATTACAATTAATTCTGTTTTTTTATTCAAAAGTTCTAATTATATAGTATAATAAAATTGGTTAATCTAAAATCTGTAGACTTTTTTGTCTCCGCGTAACTTTAACAGCAGTAATGCTAACGTGTTCGCTGTGAATTCGAATGGCTTCCTCAACAACTGGAACGTGAATAACACAACGCCAGGTGTGCGCCCAATATCCTTTTAAACTTAATATTTGGCTAAGGCTAAATAAAAAAGCATTAGGATACAAGATTAATCATTGGATAAACCTAAACATTTAATATTGATGTTTTAAATCTTGCATTTAAAACTATCACAATATAGGGCATTGCCCTTTTTTCTTTACATTAAATCATTCTATTTCTTTCCTTATTTAATGAAATAGTTTATAATTAAAGTGGTGATAATATGAATAAGAAAGGATTTACATTAATAGAGCTTTTAGCAACAATTGCAATTATGACAGTTTTAGCAACCGTTTTAACTATGAATGTTCTAAATATTTTTGATAACAAAAAGAAAATAGCCGAAGAAAATAAAAATAATATTATCATCACTGCAGCTAATGTATATTTAGAACTAAACGAAAATAAAAGCCTTAAAGAAACATGTAAAACAAGTGGATGCAATATATCAACAAATACTCTAATAAAAAATGGATTATTAAACGAAGAAGATGTGGATAATAATAAAGTTATAAACATTTATTATGAAAATAAAGAACAAAAATATAAAATAAGTTAAGGAGGAAGTATGGCAAAATTATGGTATCGATATAGTGCAATGAATGCAGGAAAGTCAACAATGGCTATGCAAGTAGCTCATAACTACGAAGAATTAGAAGGAAAAGTTTTAGTTTGGAAACCCATGATAGATACAAAAGGTGAAGACACAATTGTAAGTAGAATTGGAATTACAAGAAAAGTAGATAGACTTTTAAGTGAAGAAGAATCACCAATCAATATAATAAAAATTAAACTAAATGAAAAAGAACATATAGATGCTATTATAATTGATGAAGCTCAATTTTTAACAGAAGAACAAGTAAACGAATTATTTTATATTAGTAAAAAATTTAATATAACCATATTATGTTATGGCTTGCGTTGTGATTTTCAAATGAAGCCCTTTCCAGGGTCTGCAAGACTCCTAGCTATTGCAGACTCTATTGAAGAGCTAAAAACTATGTGTAAATGCAAAAAAAGAAAAGCAACTCAAAATTTAAGATTCATTAATGGCTTACCAACTTTTGAAGGAGACCAAGTCGCTATTGATGGAGAAGATCAAATTACTTATGAATCAGTATGTGGCGAGTGCTATATTAATTATTATTTAGAATGGAAGAAAAATAAAGAAGAAACTCTAAAAAGAGAAAGGAAAAGAAAATGAAAGAACAAATATTAGAAAGTTTAAAAAATATCCATGAAGCAAAAGCATTAATTGAAATTAACGACTTATTAAAACTAACAACCGTAGAAGAATATCAAGAACTACAAAAAAATATAGAAGAATTAGTAAATGAATATCAAGTTTTCAAAACTAAAAAAGACAAATATCTATTAATGAAAAACTGTCCCGGATTAAAAATTGGAAAATTATCAGTAAATAAAAAAGGATTTGGATTTCTCCTTCTTGAAAAAGAAGATGATATCTATATTGGAAAAAATGATATGAATGGAGCAATCAACAACGATATTGTCTTAGTGGAAGTAACAGAAAAAGGACTAGAGCCAGCCGGAAAAGTATTAAAAATAATAAAAAGAGAATTAGAAAATATTGTTGGAGAAGTAAAAGTAATTGGTAAAAAAAAGATACTAGAACCAGATGATGATAAAGTAAATTTAAAAATTTATTTAACACCGGAAACAAGCAAAAACTGTGTAGAAGGTCATAAAGTTTTAGCAAGATTATCAAAAAAAATTGATAATAAAACTTACACAGCTGATTGTCTTAAAATACTAGGACACAAAGATGATGCCGGAATAGATATTTTAAGTATTGCCTATAAATACGGAATATATGAAGAATTCAGTCATGATACAGAAAAAGAACTAAATAATATACCAGAAGAAGTAGATGAAAAAGAATTAATAGATAGAACAGATTTAACAAGCAAAATGATATTTACAATTGATGGAGCCGATACTAAAGATATAGATGATGCTATAAGCTTAGAAGTAAAAGATAATATCTATACTCTAGGAGTTCATATCGCCGATGTTTCCCACTATGTAAAAGAAAACACAGCCTTAGGTGATGATGCCTATGAAAGAGGAACATCTTCCTATCTTGCTGATACTGTAATACCAATGATACCACATAAATTATCCAATGGCATATGTTCCCTAAATGAAGGTGTTATAAGATTAACTATGAGTTGTGTTATGGATATTAACAAAAACGGGGATGTTATTAGTTATGATATCTTCCCAAGTTATATCAAGTCTAATAAAAAAATGACCTATGATAATGTAAATGAAATTTTAGAAAATGATCGTATTCCCGAAGGATATGAACCTTATGCTGATACTTTAAAACAAATGCATGAATTAGCCCAAATATTAAGAAAGAAAAAAGTAAATCGTGGATATATTGAATTTGATATTCCTGAAGCTAAAATAGTTCAAGATGAAAATGGAAAAGCCATAGGTATTAAAAAAAGAGAACAAAGATCGGGTGAGAGTTTAATTGAAGATTTTATGATTGCCGCAAATGAAACAGTTGCAACTCATATAAGTAATATGGAATTACCATTTATCTATCGTGTTCATGACCTACCAAACTCTGAAAAAATAGAAGACTTTCTAAATTTAGTAAAAGCATTAGGATATCACATTAAAACCAACATTAAAGAAATAACTCCTAAAACCATGCAAAAACTATTAGAAGAATTAAAAGATAAACCAGAATTTCCAATTTTATCTAGTCTTTTATTAAGAAGTATGAAAAAAGCTGAATACTCTAAAACCAATATTGGACACTTTGGATTAGCTAGTACTAATTATACACACTTTACTTCTCCAATCAGAAGATTCCCTGATCTAACTGTTCATAGACTACTAAAAAAATATTTAATTGAAAAAGATTTTAGTATGTCAACCATAAACTTTTTAGAGCATTCTTTAGTAGAAATTGCTGAACACTCTAGTGAAAGAGAAGTAGCAGCCACTAATGCTGAAAGAGATGTAAATGATATGAAGATGGCTGAATATATGGAAAGCCATATAGGAGAAGTTTATGAAGGAATCATTAGTAGTGTAACAAGTTTTGGCTTCTTTGTAGAATTACCAAATTTAGTTGAAGGCTTAGTTCATATCAGCAATATTCCTGGAGATTATTATGAATATGTACCAGAATTATTATCACTAATAGGTAAAAGTACTAAAAAAACATATCGTATAGGAGATAAAATAAAAATAAAAGTTGCAAATGCTTCCAAAGAAACAGCCCAAATTGATTTTGACATAGAAGGTGAAAAAAATGATCGAAATAAAAAACAAAAAAGCCTACTTTGATTATATGATCTTAGAAGAAATAGAAGCAGGAATATCTTTAGTAGGAACTGAAATAAAATCAGTAAGAAAAGGTAGTGTAGACTTAAAAGACTCGTTTATTACAATTAAAAATAATGAAGCATTCGTATTAAATATGTACATAGCCAAATATGAAGAAGGAAATAGATTCAACCATGATGAACGTAGAACTAGAAAATTATTATTACATAAAAAAGAAATAAAAAAACTAAAAGAAAAAATAAAAATCGAAGGACTAACGCTAATCCCATTAAAACTATATTTCAAAAAGAATTATGTAAAAGTATTAGTAGGAATATGTAAAGGTAAGAAACTATATGATAAACGAGCATCTATTAAAGAAAGAGATTTAAAAAGAGAAACTAGATATTACAACTAGTTTCTCTTTTTTATCGAAAATAATCAATAAATAAAATAATGGAATTAATAACTAAAATAACACCAATAATTACTAGTACTGCATTAGAGAAAAATATACTATAAACACCAAGAGCAATTAACACGATATTACTAATAGTTGAAAAGTTTTTATAGTTATTAAAACTAATTGAAGTAAGTAATCTGCTAATACCCATAAATATAAAGAAAAAACCTAAAACATAACGAATACTAGCTTCCAATACTCCACTAAGAATAATAAGTAACACGCCAATAATAACAGAAGCAATCGCAATGGTTAAATTAATATTTTTATATTGAACAACATCTTTATTTTGATAATATAAAACAAAAGATTTAATACCATAAATGATAACAATAATACCCAGTACATAAAATAATAATTCTACTACTTCATTACTTTTAAATATTAAAAGTATTCCTAAAACTAAATAAATAATTGGATTAAGTAAACTCCTAGCTTCTTTCATCTCTTTCTTTGGTTTAATAACTTCTGCTTTCATATTCCACCTCTAATATATTATATAATGTTTAAAATATTTAAGCAAGAAAAATTAAATTTCATACGGTGTTGAAGAGGTACCATTTCCTGATTTTATTGCTACATTACTTGCTATATTGATAACCGGACGAACACCAATCGCAAAACTCACGCTCCAATAATTGAGAGTGCCATTCGAATACACACGGAACACGCTAGCATCACTACCGTCAGAACCAAGCGGAGATATAGTCCAATAGTTTACATTATTATATAGGTAATAATTACTATTTTCACTACTCCGTGATCCCCCAGCCATTACTACTTCATCGGCTGTAATGAGTCCCATTGGATTAGCTAATTTCTTATTTCCTTTACTACTTGATGAACTCGTATACAAATCATTACTATTACTACATTTTAAACTTGGACTTTTATTTGTATATAATCTTCTATATCCTGCATAGTAGATGGCACTACTAGGCTGACTACTCCATGAGTATCCACTTGACATTTCTCGATCCCCACAGAAGCCCGCTTCTGTACTTATTTTATCCGCATAACTTGCTAAATTACTACTATACCAATTATCTATTATTGTTTTAATTGGACTATTTGTTGTATTTCCATGTTGCTCACCACTTGTATACATATATCCGACATATTCACTTTTATTATTATTGGAATTAAAAGCTGAATTTCCTATTACAGTATCATTACCTGTTGTGTTGGTTGTAGTTCCATTATAGATTAATCGAATACTTTCATCACCATTAATTCTGATGATCCGCCAATAGTATCCGGCAAATCTAACCCAATTATTATTTACTGCCCCTCTAAAATAGTAACCCTCTCCCCAGTCATCTTCTGTTTTGTATACTCCTTCATCTGTTATTGCTACACTACTAAAATCTGGTGTTCCACTATTGATGGTATTATCTCTTTTGATGGCATCTACTAGTAATATAGGTTGTTCATCAAAATATAAATAACATTTTGTTCCCTTGGCAGTCATTGGTGTTACACTTAATCCTCTAGTTGTACTATCATAACTTAACTTCATACTTTCATCTTTTTCCCCATTTACTGTACAATAGCTTTCTCCTGTTAATTCGTAATTCCCCTCTGGAATTGTTTCTACTTCTTTCCCATCTACCTTTATTGCTACAATATTTAAATCTGCTAAACTGTAATTGATCGTCCCTGTTACTAAAGGTATTGATTGTGTATTTTTATATTTTGCTCTTGTAAACGTAAGAATACAAGCACTAATAATTCCTACTACTAATATTCCAATGATAATATTTCTTTTCAAATGACTTTTCTTTAATGTTTGAAACTCCATACTTTCTCCTCTTTTCTCATGAATAATAACATAGTTTTAGAGAAGTTACATGGTATTCGACAAAGGTTATCAAAACCTGCTAAAATTATTACCACATAATTATCTATGTTATATTTCTAATATACATTATTGCTGAGGATTAGTCAATATTATTTTCAATATAACAATCATAGCATCTTTAAATATTTACAAAATCAAAGAGTCAAAATTGCATGTAAGAAATGATTATGATATAATTAGTTAGAATAAGGAGGAGTAATAAATGCTAACAATTAATGAAGCTTTAGAAACGCTAAAAACCTATAATATTAATTCCCAAAAATATGAACCAACAATATATCAAAAAGAAAATCAAATAGGAATATGTTTAGATATCAAAGATTCATTATTTGGATATTTAACTCGTGCTTTTACTTTTAAAACTAAAGAAGAACTAGATAACTTTTTAAAAGGCTTTTTTTGGTACAAGAATAATCACAATCAATATAGCATAAAATTAACTTTAGACTCATACAATACTCCGTATCCTCAAATAATATATAAATATCAAAATGAAACTATAACAATCAATGAAATGCTAAATATAAATGAATTTTTAGAAAACGAAAAAAAAGATGATTTTGAGAAACAAGAAAAAACAATTTATTTAAATAACATAGCAAGACTAACAAACTATCTAATCGATTTAAAAAAACAAAAAGAAGTAATAAAACAAGAAAAAAATAAATTAAAAACTGAAGAAAATGATTTAAAATATGAACTACTAACAGAATTAACTACATATTACGGACGAGAAAGAAATTTGCCTAAAAAAGAAATAACATTAGATAGTATTTCCATAGTAGATCCAAACCTTTTATTAGAAAATGAAAAAAATATAAAAGATAAATCAATAAATGAGGTAAAAGGCTATTTAATATCCCTAATAAATATTATAAAAAATGAAGAAATAGATGAAAAAAACTTTGTAAATATCTATTCTAATAATGTATATGAATACAATATTGAAATTTTAAAAAAACAAATTGAATTTGTAAAAAGCAAAATAAAAGCTGAACAAAATTTTAATTTAAAAGGAAGTAAAATTCACAACATTGATGAAGAATTAAAATCATTTCTAAAAGTCAATATTGCACCAGTTAAAATCGAAATATTTCTAGCAGACAACAAAAATAGAATTGAAGAAAAATATAAAAATATTACTGATATAAAAGAAGCAGCCAATATAATTACGGGAAAAACAATATCATTCAATAATAATCTAGAAAAAGAAGAAAAAAAAGATTTAAATCTTAATTACTATATAGAAGAAAAAAAAGATTTAAATCTTAATTACTATATAAGAGAAAAATTTAATGAATTACCAAAAAAGGATAAAAATAATTTAATTCTTTATCATTCAATATATAAACCTATCTGTAATTTCATTATAGACAATAATTATCCTAATATAGATATAATTAAATCAAATTTTGATTTTGAACATTACTACGAAGAGTTAGAAACCATAATAATGAATGAAAATAACAATCACTATTTAATCCAATACTTTAAAGAAATTGACTTCAAAAACATTAACACATATATAAATTCTATCGTAAACATTTGTAAAAACATAGAAAGCACCTTTTTTAATCTACCTAGTTCAATAAAATTATTTACAAGTGAGCAAAATAATAAATGGAAGCAATTAACCAAATATCCCCATAAAAATACAAAATATTTAGTAGAAGCTCATAATATAGCATACCTACCTGAAAAATTAGAAATTGATTGGAATACTAATGAGATATCGCTTATTAATGAAGAGAGCTATTATATAAAAGAAAATATAATAAAAGAAGAAGAAACAGTTACTCTCACAAAATATACAAAGAAAAATATTGAAAAAAATGATATAATAATAACAACAGATTTAATTTTAGAAGATGAAATCAATATAAATAAAAGTCACTTAGAAGGAGCATAATCATGAAAAAAGAAGAATTTTTAAAAGAACTAAAATATCAATTGAGATATCTAAATAAAAATATTCAAGAAGAAGAACTAAAAAGTTATGAAAATCTTGAAAACTATAATTTAAAACCAGAAGAAATAGCAAATTCTATTTATCAAAAAAGAGGACTAAATATTAAAGTAACTAAAAAGACTTCATTATTTGATTCAATATCAACTATAATTGATGCTTTAAAAAGTAAAAATAAAAAAATACTATTAGATCTATTATTTTTCTTCTTATACATGTTTATCTTAATCATTCTAATTAAGATCCCATTTATATATGTTAGAGATATAATTAGCACTTTCTTTAATATTTTAGTAAGTAATGATACATTATATGTAATCTGGAACTTAACATTTGAATTACTATATGCTATAACTGCTATACTGATTTTTATTAAATTTATCAAGAATAAAGCAAAAGATTACGAAAATGCAGGAATATAAACCTGCTTTTTATGTAAAGTAAAAAAAGATATTTATTTTAATAAATAAAATAGTGTTATAATATAATTATATAGGAGTTTAAATATGAATAAAAATTTAAAAATATTTCTAACAATTATTCTAATTTTGCTTGTAATAACAACTATTACTATTACCATTCTAAAAGTATTAGATAATAAAAAAGATATTGAAATAGACAGTAAATATAGCAAAGAAGCAATTAGTGTAATGAAAGATATGAATTTATATGAAGATATCAACGATAAAGAATATTCTAAAACAATAGAAGTATTATTAGAAAATAATAATTTAAAAAAAGAATATTTAAATGATTACTATCAAATTGAATACCAAAATATTACTAATTTTAGTACAACCATTAATAAACTATTAGAAAAAAAATATAATACTAATGAAATAAATTACATAACAAAGAATATAAAAGAGGGTATTAACATATTATTAAATATGGATTATATAGATATATTAACATTTAAAGACATTAGTAATTTTGATATTAATAATTTAGAAAGATATTTAGATTATCAAGAAAAAAATAAAAAATATGATTTAAAAACAGTTGTTACCTATGTAAATATTGGATTAGATAAAGAAGGATATTCTGAATATACAGAATACACAAATGAACAAGCTGAAAACGATTTAACAATCCTAGTAAATAAATATCATAAACTACCAGATGATTATGAACCAAGTGATTTAGTAGCTTTATCATACAGTAGTAACTACTATTTAAGAAAAGAAGCAGCTGAAGCCTTTGAAAAACTAACAGATGCTGCACTATTAGAAGGAGTAATATTTTATCCATTTAGTCCCTATCGTTCTTATGAAACTCAAACAAAACTATATAATAATTATAAAAATCGGGATGGCGAAAAAAAAGCAGATACATATTCTGCAAGACCTGGTTTTTCTGAACATCAATTAGGATTAGCAGTTGATGTTAGAAGTAGTACTCTAACAGACAATTTAACACCAGAACATTATGAATGGATGTTAAATAATTCTTACAAATATGGATTTATTGTTAGATATCCTAAAGGAAAACAGCATATAACCCAATTTATTGAAGAACCATGGCACTTAAGATACTTAGGAATAGAATTAGCTACAAAAGTACATGATAGTGGCTTAACTTACGACGAATATTATGATATATATATGAAAAAAACTCAAGATAACAACAATTCTTGAGTTTTTAATTAACGTCCAAAGACATCGGTAGGTAATCTATCAATAAACTGTTCTTGAACTTTAGTCTCCGATAAACCCATTAAAGTCATAGCCTGATTTAAAGCATCTCGTCTAGTATCTTCTGGTACCATCATATTATTAGAAAGTAAAAGTAAATTATTAATATTTTGTGCCTGTAACAACTTTTCTATATCATTTTGTACATAAAGCATCTTTTTACAAAGATCACCCAAATATTGTGAATAATCAGTTCCCATATAATTCCTCCTAATTATATTATACAAAGAACTAATAAAGATTTCAAATAATAATTTTACACATATACACAAAAAAACTATTCCAAAGAATAGTTTTAAACAAGTTCAAGTCTAACTTGTAATGCATCATCACCATGGCGTTCATTAAGTTTAATAATTCTTGTATAACCACCATTTCTAGTTTCATAACGCTTAGCAAGTTCATTAAATACTTTATTAACAACTTCACTATCATTATATAAGAAAGCCAAAGCTTTTCTTCTATTAACTAAAGTACCTTTTTTACCATAAGTAATCATCTTATCAACAAATTTTCTTACTTCTTTAGCACGAGCTTCAGTTGTAACAACATATTCATTCATAATTACATCACGAGTAATATTAGCAAGGATGCTTCTTCTATGTCTAGACTCTCTACTTAATTTTCTATATTGCATATTTTAAGTCCTCCTTAATCTCTAAATTTAAGTCCCATTTCTGCTACTTTATCTAAAACTTCTTTAAGTGATTTTTTACCTAGATTACGTATCTTAGTAACTTCCACTTCTCTCTTAGAAATAAGATCTTGAACAGTATGAATACCAGCTCTTTTAAGACAGTTATAAGCTCTAACAGAGAACTCAATTTCTTCAATTGGAGTTTCCAAAGTTTTAGTAATTGTATCCACTTTCTTTTCTTGCATTAAACCAGTAACATCACTAATACTATTTAAATCAGCAACAATATTAAAGTGTTCAATTAAAATTCTAGCAGCAAGTGCCATTGCTTCCTCAGGCATCATAGAACCATCGGTATTAATTTCCATTGTTAATTTATCATAATTTTCATTTTGTCCAACGCGAGTAGATTCTACTTCATATTTAACAAGTTCAATAGGAGAGTAATTAGAGTCAATTGCTATAACTCCCACTTTGTTTTCTGCAAATAATTTTTTATTTTCCTTAGCATCAACATAACCTTTACCATTAAAGATCGTAACTTCCATATCAATTTTACCACCCTCGACTAAGTTACAAATAACTAAATCTGGATTAATAATATCCACATCAGAATTTTTTTCAAAATCACCTGCAGTAACAGGACCCTCAGTATCTTTAAATAATCTTAAAACTTTAACTTCATCAGTATGATTTTTAACAACCACATTTTTTAAAGCTAAAACGATACTAGTTACGTCTTCTACAACACCATCAATCTTTTGAAATTCATGAAGCACACCTTCAATTTTTACAGAAGTAATTGCACTTCCAGGTAAGCTTGATAGCATTACTCTTCTTAAAGCATTTCCAATAGTTGTTCCAAAACCTCTTTCAAGGGGTTCTAATTCAAATTTACCATAGTGATTACTTTCTTGATATTCACTAATCTTATATTCTGGTTTTTCAAAACTAATCATATCTTCTACCCTTTCTCTACACCATTAATTTCTTGGACGTTTTGGTGGACGACAACCATTATGTGGAACTGGAGTCTCATCAGTAATTGAAGTAATTTCAAGTCCAGCAGCTTGTAATGAACGAATTGCTGTTTCTCTACCACTACCTAAACCTTTTACAACAACATCAACTTTTTTAACACCTTGCTCCATAGCTGACTTAGCAGCTGCATCAGCAGCAATACCACCAGCAAAAGGAGTTTTCTTTTTACTTCCTTTATATCCAATAGTACCACTAGATGCCCAAGCTATAACACTACCATCTTTTTCTGTAATAGTAACAATTGTATTATTATAAGTAGAATGAATATGAGCTACAGCTTCTGGAATATTCTTCTTAACTTTTCTTTTTCTTCTATTATATGCCATGATTCTACCCTCCTACTTTCCTACTTTTTTCTTGTTAGCTACTACTTTACCTCTACCCTTACGAGTATGAGCATTACGATTAGTTCTTTGTCCTCTTACTGGAAGACCTTTCTTATGTCTAATTCCTTGGTAGCAATTAATTTCCATCTTATTTTTAATACTCATTTGAACATTACGACGTAAATCACCTTCAACAACGTGGTTATCTACTTCTTTACGTAAACGAGTAATTTCTTCATCAGTTAAATCCTTAACTTTAGTCTCAGGATTAACCTCAGCATTTTCACAAATAGTCTTACCTAAGCTTTTACCAATACCATAGATAGCAGTTAAGCCAATCCAAGTTTGCTTTTCTCCTGGTAACTCAATATTCTTAATACGTGCCATATTTCCTCCTTATTAACCTTGGGTTTGTTTGTGTTTTGGATTTTCACAAATAACCATAACTTTTCCTTTTCTTCTAATAATTTTGCACTTTTTACAAATTTTCTTTACTGATGGTCTAACTTTCATTATAATACCTCCATTATCTTTTATTCCATGTTATACGCCCACGTGTTAAATCATAAGGCGAGAGTTCAATAGTTACCGTATCACCTGGTAGAATACGAATCATATTTACTCGCATTTTACCAGAAACGTAGGCTTTTACAGTAAATCCATTTTGAAGTTCCACTAAATAATCGCTTCCCTTAAGAACTTCGATTACTTTACCTTCAACTTCTATTTTTTCTTCTTTTGTGTTTTGATTCACATCATTCTTAAAATTCTTCTTCATCTATAGGTTCTCCTGTTAAAATTTCATATCCATCTTTTGTTACTACAACTGTATGTTCAAAATGAGCACTAGGAAGTTCATCATCAGTTGAAATTGTCCAATCATCATCATGAAGATAAACATAACGTTCTCCAAGATTAAGCATCGGTTCAACAGCAATAACCATACCAGCTTTTAAGGTAACACCCGTTCCCTCTTTACCATAATTAGGAACATCTGGATCTTCATGAATATTAGTACCAACCCCATGACCAACTAGTTCTTCTACGACACTAAGCCCATGACTATGAGCAAAAGTCTCAATAGCAGACCCAATATCACCTATTTTAGCACCTTCACGAATTTTTTGCAAGCCGGCATATAATGCAAGCTCCGTATTTTTAACTAAATCTTGTACTTCCATGCTAGCTTCACCAACAACATAAGTTCTAGCAGCATCACTATGATATCCATGTATTTCTACACCAACATCAATAGATACAACATCTCCATCTTTTATTTTTCTTTCTCCTGGTATCCCGTGAACAACTTCATCATTAATTGAAACACAGATACTAGCAGGATATCCTTCGTAATTCAAGAAAGATGGTTTAGCATGATGACGAGTAATAAATTCATAAGCAACTTTATCTAACTCTTTCGTTTTAACACCAACACGAATATGTTTTTTAATTTCCTCATGAGTCAGATAATTAAGCTTACCAGCTTCTCTCATCAACTTAATTTCTCGATCACTCTTAATACTAATCATTTTTCGCCTCATTTATAATTGTTTCATAGATAACATCTAATGGGATAGTAGCATCTACTTCTCTAAAGATACCTTGCCTCATATAATAATCTAAAATTGGCTTTGTCTCTTTCATAAATGACTCATAACGAACTTTAAAAGTATCTTCATTATCATCATTTCTTTTAATAAGAGTAGAACCACACTGATCACAAATGTTATCATGAATCGGTTTTAGCTTTTCATTATATAAATTATAACTTTTTTTACATTTAGGACAAATAATTCTGCCCATCACTCTTTTTAAAATGGTATCTAAATCCACATTCAAATAAATGGCTATATTATTTGAAATATTTTGTTCTAAAAACATTTGATTTAACTCTTGCGCTTGTTTAAGTGTTCTAGGAAAACCATCTAAAATAAAAGGATGAGTACCTAATTCTTCAAATTTATTCTTTACAAGTTGAATAACAACTTCATCGTCAACTAAAGAACCACTTTGAATAATTTTCTCGATTTTTTGTCCAAACAAACTACCACTTGCGATTTCATCACGAAGTAAATCACCAGTTGAAATATGAACATAACCATAATTCTTAACTAAAAAATCGCTTATAGTTCCTTTGCCTGCGGCAGGAGGAGCGATAAAGATAATATTCTTCATCTATCTAAATCTCCTCTTACGTTCAGCATAACTTCTAGCTGTTAAACTAGATTCAATTTGTTTATATGTTTCAATAACAACACCAACAACAATGAGTATTCCTGTTCCACCTAAACTTACACTAGTAGGTAAACCTGAAAAACTAGAAATAAGAATAGGAAGACCTGCTAAAATTACTAAGAAAACTGCACCAACTAAAGTAACTCTAGATAAAGTTTTGCTAATATAACCACTAGTATCAGCTCCTGGTCTAACTCCTGGAATATATCCACCATTTTTATTTAAATTCTTACTCATTTCCTCAGGATTCATACTTAAGAAAGTATAAAAATAGGAGAAGGCAAAAATTAAGATGATATATAGCAAGAAACCAGTAGGAGATGTATAACTAATATAGTTATTAACAAAGTTAATTGCTGCATCATTTTTAGTTAAAGCAACAATTGTTCCTGGTATTGTTGTAAGGACTGATGCAAAGATTACGGGAATAACTCCTGCACTATTAAGTTTAATAGGAAGGAATGATTGTTGAGCCCCATAAGCACTAGTCGTTCGATTAGAGTATTGAATTGGAATTCTTCTTTCAGCAAGTTGAACCCAAATAATACCTACAATAATTAAAATATAACAGATGATATATAAAACAAATAAAGTAACACCAAGTCCAATCTCCATATTACCATGAATAAAAGTATTATAAACATTAGTAAACACATTTGGCATACTAATTAAAATACCTGCCATAATAAGTAAAGATTGACCATTTCCAATACCTTTTTGTGTAATTTGATCACCCATCCATAGTAAGAATGCTGTACCAGCAGTCATTACTAAACTTGTTTTAAGCATAACCATAACGTCACTCGTACCTAAGTAAAATACGCTAATAGCATATGCTTGTATAAAGGCAATAATAATACCCAAATATCTAGTAATTTTGTTAATCTTTTGACGACCAACATATCCTTGTTCTTTTAGTTCCTTAAAATAAGGAATAATATCCATTTGTAATAACTGTGTAATAATACTTGCTGTAATATATGGACTAACACCTAATCCAAAGATGGAAAAACTTTGAAGTCCTCCACCACTCATTAAGTTAAATATTTCTAAGAAACCTAACTCTTCATAAATGGTATTAGCCCAAGGAATCGTAATATTAATTCCTAGAGCAAAGAAACCTAGACAGAATAGAGTAAAATAAATTCTTTTTCTTAGATCTTTATTTCCTTTACTAAATATTTTGGTAATTCCTTTAAACATCTAAATCACCTCAGCTTTACCGCCAGCATTTTCTATTTTAGTAACAGAGGCTGATGAAAATCTTTGAGCTTTAACAGTTAATTTCTTAGTTAATTCACCATTAGCTAAAACCTTAACACCGTTAAGTTGTTTTTTAATAATTCCTCTTTCTTTTAAAACTTCTGGAGTAACAACATCGCCATCATTAAAGAAACGCTCAAGATCATTTAGATTAATGGTTGCAAATTTTGTCTCGAAACGAGCATTATTAAATCCTCTTTTAGGGATTCTTCTATAAATAGGAGTTTGACCACCTTGGAACCAAGCGCTAATACTTGCGCCACTTCTAGATTTTTGACCCTTTTGTCCACGAGTAGAAGTTTTACCCATTCCACTTCCAGGTCCACGTCCAACTCTCTTACGTGCTTTTGTTTCGTTTGATCTTGGTAATGATTCTAACTTCATATTATAACTCCTCCACTTTCTTACCACGTAAAGCTGCAATTTTTGCAGGACTCTTTTGTGATTTTAAAGCTTCTAGTGTTGCTTTAGCTACATTAATTTTTGTATTAGATCCAAGTGATTTAGAAACAATATCTTTAACACCAGCAAGTTCCAATACAGCACGAGCAGCACCACCAGCAATGATTCCTGTACCTTCAATAGCAGGTTTTACCATAACTACTGCTCTACCAACTTTACAAGTAGCTTCATGAGGAATTGTTCTATTATCCATTAAAGATACTTTAACAACATTTTTATTAGCAGCTTGTAAAGCCTTTTTAATAGCCTCAGGTACTTCGTTAGCTTTTCCAGTACCGATTCCAACTAAACCTCTACGATTACCAACTACTACCGTTGCTGAGAATCTAAAGTGTCTACCACCTTTGGTAACTTTTGTTACTCTACCAATAGAGATAACTTTTTCTTCTAATAAATTTTTCTTATTATCGATTTTCTTTGGCATATTTGTCCTCCACTCTAGAATTTGAGACCGTTTTCACGTGCAGCATCAGCTAAAGCAGCTACACGTCCATGATAAAGATACCCACCTCTATCAAAAACAACAGTTTTAATTTTCTTTTCTAAACATTTTTTAGCAATATCCGCACCAACAGCTTTAGCTGCCTCGATATTACCACCATTTTTAATTTTAAGTTCAGCAGTTGATGAACTAACTAAGGTAGTAGAAGCATCATCATCAATTACTTGAACATAAATTCCATTATTTGAACGGAAAACGTTTAAACGAGGAACTTCTTTAGTACCATGAATATTTTTACGTACTCTAGCATGTCTTCTTAAACGAGCTACGTTCTTATTTTCTTTCTTAATCATAATTTCCGACCTTTCTAACCTTATTTAGCAGCCTTTTTACCTTCTTTACGACGTACATGTTCGCCCTTATAACGAATACCTTTACCTTTATAAGGTTCTGGTTTTCTTATTTTACGAATATTAGCCGCAAATTCAGATACTTTTTGTTTATCAATTCCACTAACTGTAATTTCCGTATTACTTACTTGTTCTACTTTCAAATCACTAGGAACTTCAATCACTACAGGATGAGAGAACCCAGCTGAAATATTGACTTTATTACCATTCACTTGGAAACGATATCCAACACCAACTGCTTCTAAACCTTTACTAAATCCAGTACTAACACCCTCAACCATATTAGCGATTAAAGAGTTCATAGTACCAACATTAATATTAGCTTCTTTACTATCATTATTAGCTTTTGTAACAATTTCATTTTCATGAATTTCTACACTTACTAACTTATGAATACTTAAATTTAAAGAGCCTTTAGCACCTTTAATAGTTAAAGTATTTCCCTCTAAGTTAGCACTAACACCTGTTGGAAGCACAAGTTTTCTATTACCAATTCTACTCATAATATTTCCCTACCAAATATAGGCAAGTACTTCGCCTCCTAACCCTGCATTTCTAGCTTCTTTATCGGTCATTAAACCTTGAGAAGTAGAAATAATTGCAATTCCAAGACCATTAAGAACACGAGGAATTTCTTGAGCTTTAGCATAAACTCTTAAACCAGATTTACTAATCCTTTTAAGCCCAGTAATAACTCTTTCTTTACGATCTCCATATTTTAAAGTTAAAGTAAGTTTATCACCAGTAATATTTTTTTCATAAACATAATCAGCAATATAACCTTCTTTTTTAAGAATTTCCGCAATACCTAAAGTCATTTTAGTTCCAATTACTTCTACAGTCTCGTATTTCATTTGATTTGCATTACGAATTCTTGTAAGCATGTCTGCTATTTTATCTTGAACCATCAAAAATTCCTCCTTTCCTACCAACTAGATTTCTTTACGCCTGGAATCTTACCTTCATTTGCAAGTTCTCTAAAACAAATACGGCAAATTCCAAATTTACGTAATACACCATGTGGTCTACCACATCTTTCGCATCTTGTATATGCACGAACTTTATATTTGGGTGTTCTTTTATTTTTAATAATCATACTTTTCTTAGCCATAAATAGTCCTCCTTAATTCTTAAAAGGCATACCAAATGCCTTTAATAAAGCAAATGCTTCTTCGTTTGTATGAGCAGTAGTTACGAATACGATATCCATACCTCTTACCTTAACAACATTATCATACTCTATTTCTGGGAATATTAATTGTTCTTTAATACCCAAAGTATAATTACCTTTTCCATCAAAAGCAGTCTTAGAAACACCTCTAAAATCTCTTACACGAGGAAGTCCAACACGAATTAATCTTTCCATAAATTCATACATTTTTTCTCCACGTAAAGTAACTTTAACACCAATTGCTTGGCCTTCTCTAAGTTTAAAACCAGCGATTGAATGTTTTGCTTTTGTAACAACTGCCTTTTGACCAGTAATAGCTTCTAAATCTTTTAAGGCAGCTTCGATAAATTTATGATCACGAGCACCATCGCCGCAACCCATATTAATAACAATCTTTTCTAATTTAGGTACTTGCATAATACTTGAATATTTAAATTCATCTTTTAAACTTTGAATGATTTTTTCATCATATAATTTTTTATAATTACTCATAAATATTCACCTACTTACTTTTACTTTCTTTTTTTGTTTTGCGAGTTTCTTTTTCTTCTATTTTCTTAACATTTGATACATGAATAGGAGCTTCGATATCAAATATTCCACCTTTATCATTACCATTTCTAGGTTTAACGTGTTTTTTAACAATATTAATTCCTTCAACAACAACTTTGTTATCGTTTCTTAAAGTTTTAATAACTTTACCATTTTTTCCTTTGTCTTTACCAGCGATTACAAGTACTTCATCGCCAACTTTAATTTTCATCATTTAAAATCCTCCTAAATAACTTCCTTAGCCAAAGACACAATTTTCATATAGTCTTTTTCTCTAAGTTCTCTAGCTACAGGTCCTAAAACTCTAGTACCTACTGGAGATTTATCATCTTTAATAATAACACAAGCATTGTCATCAAATTTAATATAACTGCCATCATTTCTTCTAATGCCTTCTGTTGTACGAACAATAACAGCTTTAACTACTTTACCTTTTTTAAGGTTTCCATTAGGCATAGCTTTCTTAATTGTACCAACAACAACATCACCGATATTAGCATATTTTACTTTAGATCCACCGAGTACACGTATTACAAGTAACTCACGAGCACCTGTATTATCCGCAACTTTTAATCTACTTTCTTGTTGAACCATAAGTACCTCCTATAAAATAACAGCCTTAGAAACGATTTCTACAAGTTCATATCTTTTTGTTTTAGAAAGTGGTCTTGTAGCTCTAATTCTAACTGTATCGCCAACTTGAGCGCTATTATTTTCATCATGAGCAGTATATTTTTTTGAATATTTAACACGTTTTTTATAAAGAGGATGAGTTTTATAAGTTTCAATTAAAACGGTAATTGTTTTATCATTTTTATTGCTTACAACTCTACCTACTAATTCTTGTTTTCTATTCTCCATCCGTATTACCTCCTGCAAGTTCTCTTTCTTTTAAAATAGTTTTCATTCTCGCAACATCTTTTCTAAGTTCTCTAATTTTAGAAGGTTTTTCTAAAGTACCAGTAGATTGTTTCATTCTTAAATTGAATAATTCTTTTTTCGTCTCAATAATTTTACTTTCTAATTCTTTATCTGAAAGTTCACGTAAATCCTTAATTTTCATGAGACTCACCTTCCTTTTTTACAAATTTAGTTTTCACTGGTAACTTATGAGAAGCAAGTCTTAAAGCTTCACGAGCGATATCTTCACTTACGCCACCAATTTCAAACATAATTTTGCCTTCTTTAACAACAGCTACCCAATCTTCAACATTACCTTTACCTTTACCTTGACGAGTTTCAAGAGGTTTTCTAGTAAGTGCTAAATGAGGGAAGATATTGATCCAAACTTTACCACCACGTTTCATATAACGAGTCATGGCAATACGAGCTGCTTCAATTTGACGAGCACTAATCCAAGCTCCTTCTTTAGCTTGAAGACCATATTCACCAAAATGAAGCTCTGTATTTCCTCTTGCATGACCATCATAAGAAACACGATGAGGTTTTCTATATTTAGTCTTTTTTGGCATTAACATGAGATCCATCTCCTCTCAAAGATTTCTTAGCGGGAAGAATTTCATCTTTGTAAATCCAAACCTTAACACCGATCTTACCATAAGTAGTATCAGCTTCAGCTATCGCATAATCTACATCAGCACGAATTGTATGAAGTGGCACAGTACCTTCTGTATAACCCTCAGTTCTAGCCATTTCAGCTCCACCAAGTCTACCAGATACGGCAGTCTTAATACCTTTAGCTCCAGCCTTCATAGTATTACGAATAGCTCTTTTTTGAGCGCTTCTAAATGGTGCGCGAGCTTCAATTTGAGCTGCAATATTTTGAGCAACAAGTTTTGCATTCAAATCTGGATTTTTAACTTCAACGATATTGATATAAACATCTTCACCAACTAATTTTTTAATTTCACTTCTAAGTTTTTCGATGTCTTCACCACCACGACCAATGATTACTCCTGGTTTCGCAGTATTAATAGTAACATCAACTCTTGCTTTTTTACGAGCAATTTGGATAGAAGCAACAGCTGCGTCTTTTAACTTCTTTTCTAAATATTCTCTTATTTTAATATCCTTATTTAAAGTTTTAGCATAATCTTTACCAGCATACCAACTAGATTCCCAGTCTTTATTAACACCAAGTCTAAAACCAATAGGATTTACTTTTTGACCCATTATGCTTCCTCCTTAACTTTACCATCACTTACTTTAATTGTAATATGACTTGTTCTTTTATCTCTTCGATCAACATTTCCACGACTAGCAAATTTAATTCTTTTATAAACTGGTCCTGGATTAATGAAACATTCTACTATAACTAAATCACTTTCATTAGCTCCATTATTATTAACAGCATTTGCAACAGCACTCTTAAGTACCTTAAGAATTAAGCGACTAGCTTTAGTATTAGTATTTACTAAAATACCCTCAGCTGTTGCAACATCTTTACCACGAACTAAATCAAGAGTCATTCTAGCTTTTCTAGGGGCAATCATAGCTCCCTTATGTATTGCATAAGCTTCCATTTATTTACCCTCCTACTTTTGACCTGCATGTCCGCCAAACTTACGAGTTTGACTAAACTCACCAAGTTTGTGACCAACCATATCTTCGGTTACATATACAGGAATAAATTCTTTACCATTATGAACTGCAAATGTATGTCCTACGAAATCAGGATAAATAGTTGAACTACGAGACCAAGTTTTAATAACTTCTTTTTTATTATTTTTATTTAATTCTTGAACCTTTTTAAGTAATCGTTCGAAAACATAAGGTCCTTTCTTTAAACTTCTTGCCATAGCTTCCTCCTATTTTTTCTTTCTACTAACAATTAACTTGCTAGATGCTTTCTTATTTTTTCTTGTCTTATATCCAAGGGCTGGTTTACCCCAAGGAGTCATTGGGCTCTTACGTCCAATAGGCGTTCTACCTTCACCACCACCATGAGGGTGATCGTTAGGGTTCATAACACTACCACGGTTAGTAGGACGAATTCCCATATGTCTTTTTCTTCCTGCTTTTCCTAAATTAACAAGTTCATAATCTTCATTACCAACTACACCAATTGTAGCCATACAAGTACCAAGAACTTTTCTAGTCTCACCAGATTGTAAACGTAAAATTACATATTTACCATCACGTCCTAATATTTGAGCACTAGCTCCAGCTGAACGAGCAATTTCTGCCCCTTTACCTGGTTTAAGTTCAATACAATGTACAACAGTACCAACCGGAATAGCTTCAAGTGGTAGAGCATTACCAACCTTAATATCAGCATCTCTACCATTTTCGATAATCATGCCAACTTCTAATCCTTTAGGAGCAATAATATATCTTTTTTCACCATCACGATAGTTAATTAAAGCGATATTAGCACTTCTATTTGGATCATATTCGATAGTTGCTACTTTACCAGTAACACCAATTTTGTTTCTTTTATAATCAATTAGACGATATTTTCTTTTTGCACCGCCACCAATATGACGAACGGTCATTTTACCTTGATTATTTCTTCCACCAGTTTTAACTTTAATCTTAGTTAAACTTTTAGTAGGAGTACTAGTAGTAATTTCTTCGTTCATTAAAGTAGTCATACCTCTACGTCCATTAGTCGTAGGTTTATATTTCTTAATTGCCATAAATTACATTCCCTCCTATAACTCTATTTTAGAGTCGCCATCAAGTGTAACAATTGCTTTTTTATAAGTTTTTGTCATACCTGTATATCTACCAACTCTTTTTTTCTTAGGTTTAGTATTAAGTGTATTTACACTTTTTACACTAACTCCAAAAGCCTTTTCAATTGCCTTTTTAATTTGTGTTTTTGTTGCACTCTTAGCAACTTTAAATGTATAAACATTATCATTTTGCATTTTTAATGCGCTTTTCTCAGTAATAACTGGTGAATAAATAATATCTGTATAATCCTTCATTATTTAAGCACCTCCTCGATATTTTTTACAGCTGCCTCATCACATACAACTACATTCGCATTTACTAAATCAAAAGCATTGATTTCATTTGCTAAAATAGTATATACATAACCAAGATTTCTAGTAGCCATATATAAATTTTCATTATCTTCACTAGTAACAAATAATACTTTACCTTCTAAATTTAAATCACGAATTAAATTTTTAACATCCTTAGTTTTTAAACTATTAAGATTAATATTATCAATTACAACCAATTCTTTGTTTTGAGCTTTTAAAGATAATGCACTTTTTAAAGCTAAAGCTCTTTCTTTACGATTAATTTTAAATGTGTAATCACGAGGTGTTACACCAAAAACAATTCCGCCTCCACGCCATTGTGCAGCACGAATACTTCCTTGACGAGCACGACCAGTACCTTTTTGTCTCCAAGGTTTACGTCCACCGCCAGAAACTTCGCTACGAGTCTTTGTTTTATGAGTACCTTGTCTCATAGAGTCAAGTTGTAACTTAATCATTTTCTTTAAAACTAAATCATTAGATTCAATATTCCAAACAGCATCATTCAAAGTTAAATCTTTAACTTTTTCGCCTGCCGTATTTTTTACACTTATTTTCATAGCTAATCCTTTCTAGAAAACTAATTGTTTTCGCTTTCTAAATTTTCTGTTGCTACTGTAGCTTCGGCAGGATTTTCAGTTGGTACTTCTTCTACAACAATAGGAGTTTCCTCATAAGAAATAATTTCTTTTGGATTTTTCTTTCTTGAATTCTTAACTGCTGATTTAATAAATACAACTGAATTTTTTGCTCCTGGAACATTTCCGCTAACTAAAATGTAGCCTTCATTTTCGTTTACTTCAATAACTTCCAAATTTTGAATAGTTACTGTTTCAACACCCATATGACCAGATAATTTTTTGCCCTTAAGTACTCTTTTTGGTAACATAGTACCCATAGATCCTGGTGCTCTATGATATCTAGATCCGTGTGTTTCTGGTCCTCTAGATTGATTATGACGTTTAATTACACCAGTAAAGCCATGTCCTTTACTAGTACCTGTAACATCAATAACATCTCCACACTCAAATACGCTTGCTGTTAAGACATCACCAATATTATAAGTTCCTTCATAATCTCTGATTTCTTTTAAGAAGCGCTTAGGAGTAGTGTTTGCTTTTTTAGCTCTGCCCAACTCTGGTTTATTAGCACGAGCTTCTTTTTTATCAACCATTCCCACTTGAATAGCTGAATAACCGTCAGACTCATTTGTTTTAACTTGCATTACTGTATTTGGCTGTACTTCAATAACAGTAACTGGAATTAATTTACCTTCTTTAGTAAAAACTTGAGTCATTCCGAGCTTACGCCCTAAGATTCCTTTCATTTTTCTCTTTCCTTTCTAAAATTATAATTTTATATCAATGTCTACACCACTTGGTAAATCCAAATGAGTTAAAGCATCAATAGTTTCTTTACTTGGGTTTTTAATATCAACAAGTCTTTTATGTGTACGCATTTCAAATTGTTCACGTGCATCTTTATACTTGTGAACCGCTCTTAAAACAGTATACTTTTGTATTTCTGTCGGAAGAGGTACAGGTCCAGATACTTCCCCACCTGTTCTTTTAACAGTTTCTACAATCTTTAACGCAGCTTGATCAAGTAATCTATGATCATAAGCTCTAAGATTGATTCTAACTTTTGTATTTGACATTCTCATGTCCTCCTTTCGCCTATATCTAGTACAGACTCGCTCCGTCCAAATTCCCTGATACGAGAGGTATATGGAACAACCTCGCCTAGTGTATCAGCAACCTTGCACATCTAAGCAGTCATACGCCTTAGATTATAACAGTATATCTTATGTTCGTCAAGTACCAAATTTCACAAAATCTTCAAAAAAAAGAAACTTACTTTCCATCTCTAAGTTTCTCTATTTCTTCAACAAATAAGCCTGTATACTTAACAATATCCCTAATTGGCACATGAGATTGTAACATAGTACTAACTACTTGCATAATGCCATCATTTTTACCCGCTAGATAATATTGCTCATCTTGAATATCTTGAGCTATTTTTTCTAAATCTTGAATTGTTTTTTCATCACTTATATTTTCATATATCCAACTATTTAACTTCATTAAGAGTTCATCCCCTTTTGCTAACTCATTTCTTTCTTCATAGCTTTTTGCAGCGATAAATCTTATTCATTTATCTATTTCATCTAAAGTATACCCATTCCCTCTTGCTTTATCAATTTGCATTATCTTGACACAAAATTGTTTCTCTAATAATTTAATTTTTAGATTTTCATGTTACCTAAATTCTTTTTTTAAAATCAATCAAAAAAATAAATATTATTAAAATAATCATCTCAATTGACAAGTTTACATATTTATCTAGTTCACTTCCTTCAATTTTATTTAGTATTATAAAATTTTTGAAAAATTAAAAGAAGAATTATTTTTCTTCCTTCAACACTTTTATCTCTTCTATTGTTAAACCAGTTGCTTTACTTATCTCTTCTAAAGGCATATTCAATTTAAATAAATTTTTTGCTATTTCTCTTTTTTCTTGTATAATGCCATCATTTTTACCCGCTAAATAATATTGCTCATCTTGAATATCTTGAGCTATTTTTTCTAAATCTTGAATTGTCTTTTCATCACTTATATTTTCATATATCCAACTATTTAACTTCATTAAGAGTTCATCCCCTTTTGCTAGCTCATCTCTTTCCTCTTGTCTTGTTAATGAAAGAAATTTAAACAGCTTTAATACTCCAGTTAAATTATAAGTTAACTCCTTTATTTTGTCAATTCTTACAACAATAAAACAAAATTTGTTTTTGAATATTTTTTTATTTATATCATGTTCACTTGTTAAATAATATCGAGTTAATGGGTGTTCATCTAATGATGTATGGACATGATCCACAAGATTAATTTGAAAATTATTCTTTAATTTCTCATAATCATCTCCCGTTTCTAAATTACCGGATTGCATTCTTATTAAATAATAGAAACTTTTCATAAGTGACTTTTTATTAAAATAAGTATAAGCTTCAATATCTATAATTGTATTATCAAATTCAACTAAAATATCCGCTCTTACATTTTTATCACGAATACTTCCTTTTTTCAAAAGGCTTTCATATTTTACATTTAATTTTCCTCTCAAAGAATGTTCTGGAAATTCTAATAATTGTTCTAATAAGTATTCTAACAATTCCCTATTACTTTCACTCGCAAGAGTTTCTTTAAAGAGAATATCCCGCATAATTGCATCTACATTTTGATTTATAATAATTCCTCCATTTCTAAGAACACTATATAGAAAAAAAAGAAAGAAGTCAAATCACCAAATTGATCACTTTCATCAATGAAATCAATACCTTTCATTAAACAATTTCTATCATTTTCATCTATCAAATTAATAGAATCAATAAAATTCTATCTTTTTTTAAAAAGTACAATAATAGTAATATTATAATTGACTAATCCTCAATATTAATGTATATTAGAAATATAACATAGATAATTATATGATAGTAATTTTGACAAGTTTTGATAACCTTTGTCGAATATCATGTAATTAATCTAAAAGTATGTTACCATTCATGAGAAAAGAGGAGAAAGTATGAAGTTCCAAACATTAAAGAAAAGCCATTTAAAAAGAAATATTGTGATGGGAATAGTATGTGTGGCAGTAATTAGTGCAGTAGTACTAAACTTTACAAGAGCAAAATATCGTACTACCCAGTCAATACCATTAGTAAATGGAACAATCAATTATGAATTATCAGATTTAAATCTAATCGGCGTTTATATTGAAGATGGGAATGATTATACAAAAGTAGATCAAATACCTGATTCGGGATACACCTTTAATAGTGAGAAAAGCTATTGTAAAATAGGTGATGAAGAACAAGACATGACTATTACTTATGATATGAACACCAAAAACTTAACAATTGCTCCAATGACTTCTAAAGGAACAAAATGTTATTTATATTTTAATGAACAAAAAATATTATTAGCAGATGCCATTAAAAGAGATAATCAAATCAATAGTGGGACACCAAACTTTGCAAATACAGCAACAACAGATGAGGGGGTATACAAGGCTCAAGATGATTGGGGAGATAGTTACTATTTTAGAGGCGCAGTAACCAATAACTGGGTAAAATTTGGAAAATATAATAGTGGATATTTTTGTTTTTATGGATATGGGGATATTTATAAATGTTCAAATAATATTTACCAAGTACAAGATGAAGCCGGAGATAATTATACTGCTATTATAGAAGAAGGCGCAGATATGTATTGGCGAATAATAAGGATTAATGGGGATAGTTCAATACGAATGATTTATGCTGGAACAAATCCACAAATTACTACAGGAAATAGTACAAGAATATTTGATAATTCATTAGAATTAGTTGATGTAAAAGAAAATGATATTATTTATGATTTTGCATTTAACTCAAGTTATAACAGGAGCGAATACGTAGGATACATGTACACCACGAACCAACAACATGGAAATACAACCGATAGTCCAATAAAAGATGTATTGGATAGTTGGTATAGTAGTAACCTAGCAAATTATGCGGATAAGATCAGTACAGAAGCAGGCTTCTGTGGAGATCGAGAAATGACAAGTGGATATTCATGGAGTAGCCAACCAAGTAGTACAATCTATTATGCAGGATATGGAAGATTAGTACAAAGTAGTAGTAATGTAAATCCAACATTTAAGTGTACTAATAGTAATGACTTGTATACGAGTTCATCAAGTAGTAAAGGAAATAATGTATTAACAAACCCAGTAGGATTAATTACAGCCGATGAAGTAATAATGGCAGGAGCTTCATGGAATAGCAATAATAGTAGTTATTACCTTTATAATAACGCAAACTATTGGACCATGTCTCCGTATCGCTTTAGCGGAAGTTATGCTCACGTGTTCTATGTGGATTCGAGTGGCTACCTCAGCGGCAACAACGTGAATCGCACGAATGGTGTACGCCCTGTAATTAATCTAGCTTCTGATGTGGTAATAAAATCAGGGAACGGTACATCTTCAACACCGTATGAAATTTAATTTTTTCAACACAAAAACAGACAAACTTCACAGGAGCATGTTGCTCCTTTTTGTTTGCCTATTTATTCTTATTTATATAGCCGACAATTTCATTGCCGGCTATACCTGTACTTCAAAATTTATTTCTTGCAAAGCAAGCTTTGCAAATTGGATATAATTTGTTATATATAACTATTGGTGAGGCAGATGCAAAATGAAGAGTCATTTTGCATCACGACACCACTACACTCCTTGAAGTGTTCACTACCATTTGTAGTTATGAAACTACAAATGGATCACTACTTGTTCCGCTTCCTGTTACTTTTACATCAGCCGACAGATTAATTACTGGGCGCACACCGATCGTGTTATTCATGCCCCATG
>ENA-OPNH01000480-OPNH01000480.1-human-gut-metagenome-genome-assembly--contig:-NODE-480-length-34523-cov-7.798538_pt1 | contig 34523 bp, 31 predicted proteins | sample MGYA00241537_ERZ501771 | MGnify/ENA primary metagenome ERZ501771 (study PRJEB25962, sample SAMEA2042608) | human gut metagenome | biome: human gut; feature: human-associated habitat; material: faeces...
TTTAAAAATATGTCTAATATTAGGGGGTCACTATGTATTATAAAAAATAAAAAATATTTCGAGATTATCTTTACTTTTTATATGTTTAATTGTTATGGTTGGATGTGGAAAGAAAGATGATAACAAACTTGTTATGGTAACTGAGGCAGGCTTTGCGCCTTATGAATATTATGAAAATGGTGAAATTGTTGGTGTTGATGTAGATATAGCCAAAGAAATAGCAAAAGAATTGGGAAAAGAACTTGTTATTAAGGATATAGCTTTTGATTCTATTATTAATGAAGTAAGAACAGGAAAAGCTGATATTGGTGCTGCTGGTATAAGCTATAGTGATGAAAGGGCAAAAAAAGTAGATTTTTCTATTAATTATTCTGTTAGTAAGCAAGTTGTTATTGTTAAAAACGATAGTTTTATTAATAGTATAAACGATATAAATGATAAAAAGATAGCAGTACAACTTGGTAGTGTTGCAGATACTTATGTTACGGAAAATTATAAAAATGCTGAGATTGTTAGACAAAAGAAATATTTGGCCGCTATTGAAGATTTAAAAGTTGGTAAAGTTGATTTAGTAGTTATGGATGAATTACCTGCCAAAGAAATTATTGAAAAAAATAGTGGTATTAAAATATTAGATGGTGAACTTACTAGCGATAGTTATGGTATGATTGTTAAAAAGGGAAATACTGAATTATTAGAAACTGTTAATAAAGTACTTAATAGGCTTTCTAGTGATGGATCTATTGATAATTTTATTATTAAACATACCGAGGAGTAAATTTGATATGAATGGATATATGCGATTTTTTGATAACTTTTTTGGCTTTTTTAAAAATATAGGTATTAGTTTTTATGATAGTGTTATTTATGATGATCGATATAAGTATATATTAGACGGATTATTTCATACTATATTAATTGCTCTATTTGCTGTTATTATTGGTATTGTACTTGGAATAGTTATAGCACTTATTAGACATAATCATGATATTAATGGTAAAATGAGATTAGGTAATAAGGTTGCTACTTTATATGTCAATATTATTAGAGGTACACCAGTGTTATTGCAATTAATGATTATTTATTATGTTATTTTTAAATCTGTCAATATTAATATAATTATAGTTGGTATATTGGCATTTGGTTTAAATTCTGCTGCCTATGTTTCGGAAATAATTAGATCGGGTCTTATTTCTATTGACAAAGGACAAATGGAAGCTGGTTTATCTTTAGGCCTTAGCTATGGTAAAACAATGAGATATATTATTTTGCCACAAGCTATTAAAAATGTTTTACCGGCATTAGGAAATGAATTTATTACATTACTTAAAGAAACTTCAGCAGGTGCTTATATTGGGATATTGGAACTTACTAAGGCTTCGGATATTATTGCATCTAGAACTTATGATTATTTCTTTCCTCTTGTTATAACTGCCATTATATATTTGATTATGACGTTAGGATTATCTAAGTTGGTTAATGTTATGGAAAGGAGATTATCTAATGCTAGAAGTTAAAAAATTAAAAAAGAGATTTGGTAGTAATGTTGTTCTTAATGATATTAGTTTTAATGTTTCAAAGGGAGATATTATTTCTATTGTTGGTCCTTCTGGTAGTGGTAAATCAACATTACTTAGATGTCTTAATTTAATAGAGAAACCTAGTTCTGGAGATATTATTTTTGAAGGTATATCTTTAATTGGTAAAAAAACTGATTTATCTTTACTTAGACAAAAGATGGGAATGGTTTTTCAACAGTTTAATTTATTTCCACATCTTACTGTTATTGATAATATTACGTTGGCTCCGATTAAATTAAAACTAATGAATGAAGTAACTGCTAGAAAAAAAGCACTTGAACTACTTAATACTATTAATTTAAAAGATAAGGCGGAACATTATCCTAATGAACTTTCTGGAGGTCAAAAACAAAGAGTTGCTATAATTAGAACACTTATTATGGAACCGGATATTATATTGTTTGATGAGCCAACAAGTGCATTGGATCCTGAAATGATTGGAGAAGTTTTAGATCTTATTAAAAAAGTTGCAGATACTGGTAAAACAATGGTTATTGTATCTCATGAGATGAACTTTGTTAAAAAAGTTTCTAATAGAGTTTTGTTTATTGATGGTGGCAAAGTTATATTTGATGGAAAAACTAAAGATTTCTTTTCAAGTGAAAATATCAGAATAAAGGAATTTTTAGATAAAATAAAAAAATAAATTGTAAAAAATGGGAAAATCTGCTATACTTAAATAGTAGAGTACTACAATGAATTAGAATAGAAGGGAGAAAAAATATGAATGCAATTAATGTTAAAAGTGAAATTGGCCCATTAAAAAAGGTATTATTACATAGACCTGGTAGTGAACTTCTTAATTTAACACCAGATTCTTTAAGTAGATTACTATTTGATGACATTCCTTTTTTACCTGAGGCTCAAAAAGAACATGATGAGTTTGCAAGAATACTTAAGGAAAATAATATAGAGGTTGTTTATCTAGAAGATTTAATGGCTGAAGTATTAGAAATTAGTGAAGATATTTTGAATAAGTTTATTAGACAATTTATTTTTGAAGCAGGTATTAAAACTCCTAAATATAGAAATTTAGTTTTTGATTATTTAAAGAGTTTTGTTAATAAAAAAGAACTTGTTCTCAAAACTATGCAAGGTATTAAATTAGAGGAAATTAGTAGAGCAAAAAGAGATTATGAACAATCTTTAGTGGATTTAGTAAGTGAGGAGTCTGATTTTCTAGCAGATCCTATGCCTAACTTATACTTTACTAGAGATCCTTTTGCTAGTGCTGGTAATGGTATTATTTTGAATAAAATGTATTCTGTTACTAGAAATAGGGAAACTATTTATGCTGAATATATATTTAACTATCACCCTGATTATAAAGGACAAGTTAATAAATATTATGATAGATATTTACCATACCATATTGAAGGTGGAGATGTTCTTAATCTTAATAATCATATATTAGCAGTAGGTATTTCACAAAGAACTGAGGCTGGTGCTATTGATGAACTTGCTAAGAATTTATTTAGAAATCCTGATTGTGAAATTGATACAATATTAGCATTTAATATTCCTGTATCAAGGGCATTTATGCACTTGGATACAGTATTTACACAAATTGATTTTGATAAGTTTACTTATCATCCTGGTATTATGGATACTTTACAAGTATTTGAAATTACAGAGGGAGATATTCCTGACAGTGATGAAGATCTAAATGTTAAAGAGGTTAATGGCTCTTTAGAAGAAATATTAGAAAAATATTTGGGTAGAAAAATTACTTTAATTCCTTGTGCTGGTGGTGAGAAGATTTCTTCAGAAAGAGAACAATGGAATGATGGTACTAATACTTTATGTATTGCTCCTGGTGTTGTTGTTGTATATGATAGAAATAATATTACTAATAATATTTTAAGAGAACATGGTATTAAAGTATTTGAAATGCCTAGTGCTGAACTTTCTAGAGGTCGTGGAGGTCCTAGGTGTATGAGTATGCCTCTTATTAGAGAAGATATTTATACTGAAAGTGGTGCTGTTAAAAAAGAAAATATTTCTTCAGCTAAACATGATGAAGTTAAAAAAGTAAATAATGAGAAGTTTAATTTTAAGGGTAGAAACTTTTTAACTTTACTTGATTATACGCCTGAAGAAATTAGATATTTACTTGATTTATCTAAAGATTTAAAGGATAAAAAACATAGAGGTATTGAACACAGATATTTAAATGGTAAGAATATTGTACTTTTATTTGAAAAGACTTCAACTAGAACAAGATGTGCTTTTGAGGTTGCTGGTCTTGATTTGGGTATGGGAGTTACTTACTTAGATCCAGGTAGTTCACAAATGGGTAAGAAAGAAAGTATTGCTGATACTGCTAAAGTACTTGGTAGAATGTATGATGGTATTGAATATAGAGGATACGATCAAAAAATAGTAGAAGAACTTGCTAAAAATGCAGGCGTTCCAGTATGGAATGGGCTTACTACTGAGTTTCATCCTACACAAATGTTAGCAGATGTTATGACTGTTGAAGAAAATTTTGGTCATTTAGATGGTATTAAACTTGTATTTATGGGTGATGCTAGAAATAATGTTGCTAATTCTTTAATGGTTGTATGTGCTAAGATGGGTATGCATTTTGTATCTTGTGGTCCTAAAGATTTATGGCCTGATAAAAAATTAATTGAAAAATGTAAAGAAATTGCCAAAGAAACTGGTGGAAGTATCGAAATGACAGAGGATGTTATGGAAGCTTCTAAAGGGGCAGATGTTATTTATACTGATGTTTGGGTTTCTATGGGTGAACCTGATGAGGTTTGGGCTGAAAGAATTAAATTACTTAGTCCATATCAGGTTGATATGAATGTTATGAATAATGCTAATTCTAATGCTATATTCTTACATTGTCTTCCATCATTTCATGATTTAAATACTTCTATTGGTAAAGATATTTATGAGAAGTTTGGTCTTAAGGAAATGGAAGTTACTGATGAGGTATTTAATAGTTCTAAGTCTAAAGTATTTGATGAGGCTGAGAATAGATTACATACTATTAAAGCAGTTGTATATGCTACAATGAGGGATGAATAATGAGTAAAATTGTTATTGCTTTAGGTGGAAATGCTTTAGGTAAAAATCCGAGTGAACAGTTATCTTTACTTAAAGATGTTGCTAAGATAATTGTTGATTTGGTTAAAGATGGAAATAAAATTATTCTGACACATGGAAATGGTCCGCAGGTGGGACAGATTGCTCTTGCTATGGAGTATGCTTCTAATGGGGAAGCTGGTACTCCTATGATGCCTTTTCCTGAGTGTGGAAGTATGAGTCAAGGTTATATTGGTTACCAATTGCAACAATGTATTCAAAATGAACTTAAAAAACAGAATATTAGTAAAAATTGTGTAACTTTGATAACACAAGTCCTAGTTGATTCTAAGGATAGTGCTTTTCAAAATCCTAGTAAGCCTATTGGTATGTTTTATACTAAAGAAGAGGCTTTGGATATTGAAAAGAAAAAAGGGTATACTATGATAGAAGATGCTGGGCGAGGTTATAGGAGAGTTGTACCATCTCCGATGCCTATTGATATTGTTGAAAAGAATACGATAAAGATGCTTTTTGACAATAATAATATTGTAATTGCTTCTGGTGGTGGAGGAATTCCTGTTATTATGGAAAATGGAGCATATAAAGGAGTAGAGGCTGTTATTGATAAAGATAGAACTGCTGCTTTACTTGCTAAACTTACTATGGCAGATACTTTAATGATTTTGACTGCTGTTGAAAAGGTTTCTTTAAATTATAATACTGAAAATCAAGTTGATTTAGATGTTATTACTATTAAAGATGCTAATAAATACATTAGTGAAAATCAATTTGCTAAAGGTAGTATGCTTCCTAAAGTTGAAGCTTCTATGTCTTTTGTAGAAGATTCTGATGACAGAAAAGCAATTATTAGTTCTCTTGAAAAGGCTAATCTAGCCATTAAGGGAAAAACTGGTACTATTATAAAGAGGAGGTAGAAAGAAATGGCTAAGAAAAAGGCTAAGGTAATGTTATCGTCTTTTTCGATTATTCTAATTCTAATTTTTGGTCTTGGAATATTATCACATGTACTTCCAAATGCACAATTTGTTGGTGAAGAAATTGTTAATGGAAGTGGAACTGTTGGTGCTACTTTATCACAGGTTTTGATGGCACCTATACAGGGATTTGAAAATGCTATTGATGTTGGTATTTTCATTATGATGCTTGGTGGATTGCTTGCTGTTATTAATAAAACTGGAGCATTAGAAACTGGTATCAAAGTTTTAGTTCATAAACTAAAAGGTAGGGAAATTTTATTAATTCCTATATTAATGCTTATTTTCTCTATATGTGGAACTACTTATGGTATGCTTGAAGAGACAGTTGGATTTTATGTTTTACTTGCCGCTACTATGATGGCTGCTGGTATGGATCCACTTGTTGGTTCTGCGGTAGTTCTTCTTGGTGCAGGTAGTGGATGTTTAGGTTCTACTATTAATCCATTTGCTACTGGTGTTGCTATTAGTGCATTACCAGAAGGTATTGCTTGTAATCAAGGACTTGTTATTTTAATAGCAGTATTTATTTGGCTTACTACTTTAATTGTTTCTATATTATTTGTAATGAGCTATGCTAAGAAAGTTCAAAAGGATAAAGGTTCTACATTCTTATCACTTAGAGAACAAAAACAGGCTGAAAAGAAATTTGGTCAATTTGAAGATAAGGACAAAAAGGAAGTTAAATTAAGTACTAAACAAAAAGTTACTCTTATTCTATTTGGTCTTACATTCCTAGTTATGATTATTGGGTTTGTTCCATGGGGTGAGTTTGGTATTATTTTCTTTGATAGCTTTACTGGTTGGCTTACTGGTTCTTCACTTGGTAATTGGTGGTTCTATGAGGCTGCTTTATGGTTCTTAATTATGTCTATTATTATTGCAATTATTAATAGATTTGGTGAGAAAAATTTTGTTGATACTTTTGTTGATGGTGCTGACGATATGATTGGTGTTATATTAGTTATTGCTATTGCAAGAGGTGCTAGTGTACTTATGAGTGAAACATATCTAGATAATTATATTATTTATAATGCTGCTGATATGCTTGCTAAAGTACCTGAACTTGCATTCGTACCACTTAACTATATTTTACATATTGTATTATCTATTTTAGTTCCATCATCATCTGGATTAGCAACTTTATCTACTCCAATTATTGCTCCTATTGCTGCTCAACTTGGTTATAGTGTAGAAGTTACTATTATGACTTTAGTTGCTGCTAACGGACTTGTTAATTTAATAACTCCAACTTGTGGTGCTATAATGGGTGGACTTGCTCTTGCTAAAGTAGAATATTCTACTTGGTTTAGATGGGCATTTAAGGTAGTTCTTACTATTATGCTTGTAAATATCTTTGTATTATGTTTATTTACTTTAATTGTATAGTTAGAATAATTATAATGTATTTGAAGAACAACTATTTTGGTTGTTCTTTCTTTATTTGTGTGCTATACTATGTTTACGGGAGGTTTGTTATTATGTTTAAAAAGAGAACTAGTTATGAAGTTAATGTACAGGGTATTAATTTTTGGAGAAAAATAATTAATGAAGATAATACTGAAGTGTTTGTTAAGAGTTCTTTAAATGAGCCGTTTATGATTTATATAGATAAGGTAAAAGGTAATGAATATCTTGACTGGGTTACGGGAAGACTTTTTGATATGGAAGATATGGGAAAAGATATTCTTATAGGTCTTAGTAATATAAGAATATCTAAAAATAATATAAATATATGTGATGATGTTGTATGTAAAGCTCAGTATATATTAGATGATAAAGATAGGGAAGAAGAATATACTAATATATCAGAAGGTATTCTTTATGATAGTTATTTTTGTGATATTATTTCTTTTAAATATAGTTTAGATGTTATTCCTGCTAATTTTGTATATGAAGAAATTAGAAGAGTTAGAAAGATATATAAAGTTAATAATGATAAGGATAATATTAAGTGTAAATCTTTAAAGAGAAAAAGAAAATAATATTTTTAAAGACTTATTTATAAGGCTTTAAAAATTCTAGTTAAAGACTTGTGACTTTAACTAGCAGTGAACAATGAAGTGTGAACTGATACTAAAAAAGTATTTAGTTCTTTTTATTTATGTGGTAGAATATTAGTAGAGCAGGTGATTATGATGTATTATAAAATTAGTCATGGTAGTGTTACTCTTGGTAATAATACAGTACTTGAAGATATTAATTTTTGTGTTAAGGATAATGAGAAAATTGGTATTGTAGGTAGAAATGGCTCGGGTAAAACGACTTTACTTAAGGCTATTGCTTCAGAGTATGAAATTAATAGTGGTTATGAAGAAGTAGATATTATTTCTTCGGGAGACTTTAATATTGGTTATGTTAAACAGAATGATGGTTATAGTCTTGATATGAAGATGATAGATTATATTAGGAGTTCTTTTAAGGATATTCTTGATATTGAAAGGAAACTTAATAATTTAGAGGATGAAATGAGTACTCATTATGATGAAAAGATAGTAAGTAAATATAATGATCTTTTATCTAGATATGAATATATGGGTGGTTATAAATATAAGAAAGAGATAGAGATTATTTTAAATAAGTTTGATTTTAGTGATAAGGATAAAGATAAGTATTTGAATGAATTTTCTGGTGGTCAAATTACAAAGTTGTCTTTGATTAGGCTTTTGTTATCGAAACCTGATTTACTTATTTTGGATGAACCTACTAATCACTTGGATATTAAGGCTATAGAATGGCTTGAGGATTACTTAAAGGGATATAAGGGCTCTATTATTTTGGTTAGTCATGATAGAATGTTTTTGGATAATGTCTGTAATGTGATATATGATATTGAGTATGGTTCTTTAACTAGATATAGTGGTAATTATTCTTATTTTGTTAAGAAGAAGGAAGAAAATTATATAAGAAATCTTAATGATTATGAAAGGCAACAACAAGAGATTAAAAGACTTCAAGATATTGCTGATAGATTTAGGTATAAGCCAACGAAGGCTGGTATGGCTATGTCAAAATTAAAGCAAATTGAGAGAATGGTATTAATAGATAAACCTGATAAGACTAATACAAAGTCTTTTAAGATTAACTTTAGTCCGGAGATGAATAGTTATAGAGATGTTCTTAAGGTTAAGAATCTTTCTATTGGTTATGATAGAGAGTTATGTAAGTTATCTTTTGAGGTGGAAAGAGGAGACAGACTTGGTATTATTGGTGAGAATGGTATTGGTAAAAGTACGTTTCTTAAAACTATTATGGGAGAAGTATCTTCACTTGGTGGTAAGTTTGCTTTTGGAGATAGAGTTAACATTGGTTATTTTTCACAAGCATTAGATAATCTTAATTATGATAATTCTATTTATGATGAGATTGACAAAGAATTTCCTAGACTTACACCTAATGAGATTAGAACTCTTCTTGGGGCTTTTGAATTTAGTGGGGAAGATGTCTTTAAAAAAATTAAGGATTTATCTGGTGGTGAAAAGGTTAGAGTTAGTTTATGTAAGATTTTGAATAAAAAACCTAATGTTCTTATCTTAGATGAACCGACGAATCACTTGGATATTATTGGTAAAGATACTATTGAGAAAATGCTTACTAGTTATAAGGGTACTATTATTATGGTTAGTCATGATAGATATCTTATTAAGAATGTCTGTGATAGACTTCTTGTTATGGAGGGTGGCAGAAGTACTTTATATAATTATGGTTATAATGAGTATTTGGAGAAGACTAGGTTTAATAATATAAGTAATGATAATAAGGTTAAGATAGAAAAGAAGAAGAGTACTGATAAAAAGGTAGATACTTTTGATAGAAATAAAGAAATTAAAAAAATAGAAAGGGATATTTTTGAATTAGAGGAGAGACTTAGTAATCTTAATAATGAGCTTTTGAAGGAAGATGTTTATATGGATATTAATAAGGCTAATTTGATTAAGTTAGAGATTGATATTGTAAGTAAGGATATTGAGAAGAAAACATTAGAGTGGGATGAGATTACGAAGGATATGTAATCTTGGTATTATTAATTATTTGCCATTGTTAGTTTTAAAAATAATAGTAAGTAGTTTAGGTTCTATATTTTGTAAATGTTTTTGACTGACGGGTGGTGACTTCCTCATTATGCTCAATAAAAAAAACACCAAATGGTGTTTGATTTTTTAATGGAGCGGTTGTCGAAGATATCTACAACTTTTCACTTCTTAACGATTTGATATATAAAATATCAATCTCTAATAATATTTTAACACAAAAATTAATTTTTTGTGAATAAGATAAGGACTTTATGAAAAAATTTGCAAAAAATTAATTTTTGTGTTATAATAATTGACAACTCGAAGGGGGATTATATATTATGAGGAGAATTATTGATAATATTAAGAAAAAAGCTAAGTTAAAAGTATATAATGAAGCAAGACAATTATATTTAAAGAAATCTATTTGTAATATTGGAAAGATTGTTGAAGAAGAAGATAAAATTATATGTTATGTTGATCAAAAGTCTATTAATAGATATAAAGGGAATAATCCACTTTATAAATTAAGACTTAATGGTATGAATCAAGTAACCGAAGGAATAAAAGAGACTGTAGAATATTTTAGATTAAATAAGCCAGTATATTATATTTTTGATGGTATTGAATTTAGTACAGGTTTAGAAATAACTTCACTTTGGTCTAATGTTATATTTAGAAATTGTACTTTTGATAAAAATATTGGAATAATTTGGGGCGATGAAATAACTTTTGAAAATAATAAATATACGGATCACTGTGATGTTTACTTTTATGGTAAATGTTTCCTTACTGCTGATAGAGTTAATAAACTTACTTTTATAAATGATAATTTTGTAAATAGTTATGACTTAAAAAAATACGGAGATGCTCGTTTTGGTATGCAAATTGATGCTAAAGAAATTGTATTTATTAATACTAAAGTAGATGCAGAATATCCAGCTACAATAAATATAAAAGCAGAAAGAACAAGAATAGAAAAATCAGAACTTAAAGCAAATGAAGTTTATGTTGATTCACAAAGTATCGACTTTGCAGATAGTTCAGTAATTGCCCAAAATGGTGTAATGATAGTAAATGCTAATTGTGATTTTGTGGGTAAAGTACAAGCACCAATTGTATTTTATAATGGAACAGATTTAGCAAATAATACAAGTGATACTCATATGGTAACAGAAGATGAAGCAACACTAAAAGAAGCAAGGCAAAATCTTATAGAGAAATTAAGAAATTTAAGTAATTATTGTCAACAATTAAATAACAATAGAGTACAATGTATTCAAGATAATTTTAATAGTCAAACTATTGTTAAAACATTAAAACAAAGATGATTTTAAGCATTAACGCTCAAAATCATCTTTTCTTTTGTCTTTAGAATAGTTATTTCTAATATCATCAAATGTTTCTTGGTCTATTACATTATGCTCATACAAATCAATGGTAAATTTCTTATATTTGTCTTTATCCTTAGGTCTTAATAATCTGTTTTTAATAAAGTTAATAATATTTAAGAATCTTTTTTTCCATTTATTTAGTTCCGCTTTTAAATTATTATTATCACTTGTTAGATTATCAAATTCTTCTTCTTTTTCATTTATTTTGTTAGTTAAAGTATTGACTCTTAAATTTAATGCCTCATTATTTTCAGTAAGTTTATTAATAATTTCACGATTTTCTTTTAGTTCTTTATCTACATTGTTAAGAGTATTAGATAGTCTTTTCATGTTTTTGTAATCATTATTTGTATCTTCTTACTTAAATTTTTAATATAAATCTCAGTAGAATAATTAAAAGCAAGAAATGTTATGTCATTGATGATTATTCTATGTGGTTCTATATAAGATAAATTAGTCTTATCAATTTTACGAATACTACCATTAATAAATTTAGAAGTAGTATTGCAAAAATCACATATAAATTCTAATTTCTTTTTTAATAAATCATCAAAACTTATTTCTTGCTCAATAATCTTTATCATAATGTTCACCATCCTTTCTTTTAGGATGATTTCTTTGTATGACTTCCAAGCTGGCACGTGGGAGTATAACAACAAAAAAAATCAATCTTTCGATTGATTTCTATATATCAAGTTCGGATTTTCCGAACAGATTCGTCAATGGAGCAGATGAGGGGAGTCAAACCCCCGTCTCAGCCTTGGCAAGGCCGAATTCTAATCGTTGAACCACATCTGCAATGAATATATATTTATTATATTAAAAAAATATTAAAAAATCAACTGTTTTTATTAAAAAAAATTAAAAAATAATGTATAATAGGTATTAGGTGATAATTTTATGTTTGAGAATTTAAGTGATAGATTGCAAGATGTGGTTCATAAGATTAAGGGCTACGGCAAAATAACTGAAGAAAATATTAGTGAAATGATGAGAGAAATTAGACTTTCTTTATTGGAGGCTGATGTTAACTATAAAGTAGTAAAAGAGTTTACAAATAATGTAAAAGAGAAGGCTCTAGGAGAAGAAGTTAATAAAAGTCTTAATCCTGGGGAGTTGTTTGTTAAAATTGTTAAAGATGAACTTACCGAGTTATTAGGCGGAGAGAATACGCCTCTTAATATTAGTGGTAATCCTGCTACTCTTATGTTAGTGGGGCTTCAAGGAAGTGGTAAAACTACTACAATTGGAAAGCTTGCTAATTATCTTAGGAAAAATAATAAGAAAAAACCTTTACTAGTAGCTTGTGATGTATATAGACCTGCTGCTATTGACCAGTTAAAACAAATTGGTAAGGAACTTAATATTGAAGTTTATTCTGAAGGTAAGGGTAATCCTGTAGAAATATCTAAAAATGGTATTAAATATGCTAAAGATAATGGATATGATTATGTTCTTATTGATACTGCTGGTAGATTACAAATAGATGAATCTTTAATGGATGAACTTGATAATATTCAAAAAGAGGTTAATCCTGATGAAACTATTTTGGTAATAGATTCAATGATGGGACAAGATGCTATTAATGTTATTAATGGTTTTAACGATAAAATTAAACTTAGTGGTGTTATTTTGACTAAATTAGATGGTGATACTAGAGGTGGTGTTGCTTTGTCGGTTAAACATCTTACTAATCTTCCTATTAAGTTTATTGGTGTTAGTGAAAAGATGGATGGTCTTACTCCTTTTTATCCAGAGAGAATGGCTTCTAGAATACTTGGAATGGGTGATATTTTATCTATAGTAGAGCAGGTACAAAGTGAAATTGATGAAAAGGAAGCAGAGAAGACTGCTAAAAAGATGATGAAAGGTAATTTTGATTTAGAGGACTTTTTAAATCAGCTTAATCAAATAAAGAAATTAGGTCCTCTTGAGAATCTTTTAAAATTACTTCCTGGTGCTAAAAAGATGGGACTTAATAATGTTAACATTGATCCTAAAATTATGAAAAGAACGGAAGCTATTGTTTTATCAATGACTTTAGAAGAGAGAAGAGATCCTAGTATATTAAAGGCTAGTAGAAAAAAGAGAATCGCAGACGGTTCTGGTACTACTGTTACTGATGTTAATAAGTTACTTAATCAGTTTGAAGAGATGAAAAAAATGATGAAAATGATGGGAAATGGTAATTTTAAAATGCCATTTTAGGTGCTGATATGAAAGTACTTACTATAAAGGAACCTTGGGCTAGTTTAATTATTAATGGATATAAAGAGTATGAGTTTAGAAGCTTTAAGACTAATTATAGAGGTAAGATACTTATTCATGCTGGCCTTAGTTTAGAAAGTGATAATGCTTTGAAATTTAAAGATTATAATCTTAATTATGGTCATGGAGAAATAATAGGAGAAGCTTATATTACTGATTGTATATTAGTTGATGATGAGTTTGAGAATAAATTATATAGTATTGATCCTTTAGTATGGAAAGAGTGAACATTCAAGAATTTATGCTTGGAAGTTAGAGCATATTATTAAATATAATAAGAGAATATCTTGTAAAGGAAAGTTGGGACTTTGGAATTTTGATATTGATAATTAATAAAAACTAGACTTCTTTACTATCTATCTATGTTAATAATTCATATTATAATGTAGATAGGAGGATAAATTATGAATTTTAGTGATGGTTTTAATCAAGGTATGTATGATGGTGATATTGATATTAATATAACTAATACTAATCAAAATGTTAATGATAATACTAATATGAATTATAATAGTGGTGGCGGTCAAATGATGGGGGATTCTGTAATGGGTTCAGTTATGGCTCCTGTTGTAGAAACACCTAGAGAAAGAGTTGTTTATAGAAATATTTATCATACTGTACCTCATGTATGTCCTATAAATACTAGAATTGTTAATAATCATATTTATAGACATACTTATCAACCAAGATATACCTGCTGCGAAGAGAATACAGTTACTAATGAACAATGCGGTAGCTGCTGTCAATTTAGATAATTTATTATTTTAAAGAGCATATGCTCTTTTCTTTTTAATTTTGCGTTAGTAGTGTTATAATTATAGAGAGGTAATATGTTATGGATGAAAAGATTAAAAATATATTAGATAGATTATCTAAATCTAAATTTAGAAGTAGTTTTCATTTAAAAGATAAGGATATATTGTATATAGAAAATAAAGGTATTGATAAAATAAGAGAACATGCTTATGATTTTGTTACTAAAAGACTTGCTGATACTTTTAATGTTACTGATGGTAAGCAAACTCCTATGAGGGGACATCCAGTATTTATTGCACAACATGCTACTGGTACATGTTGCAGAGGATGTTTGGGGAAATGGCATCATATTGGTAGAAATAGAATTATGTCTGATACTGATGTTAAATATGTTGTTGATGTTATTATGACATGGATAGATAAAGAATATAGTAATTATAAAAAAAATCACTTATCGTGATTTTTTACTTTGTTCATATACTTCATCAATACTTTTATATGTTTCTTCGATGTTAGTGGCATTATTTTCTAGTGATTGATTTGTTAGGGTAATGACTTTGTTTAGGTTAGACATAGTATAAATAAATGATAGTATATTACTTTCTATAGTGCTTTTAATATTGTTAGGATCGCCAAAGGGACCAATAGGGTTACCTCCCATAGGAGATAATTCTATTAATATATCTCCTGGATATTTTAATCTTAACTCATCATTAACACTAGTTACTTTTCCACTTTGACCTTTTTTGATATCGTAATTTCCAGAATTTTTTATTGTATGTTCTTGATAAAATTTACTTAATAAGTAATTATAATTTGTTATAAATCTGTCATTATTTTCTGGCCTTTGATATATTAATCCTCCAACACTATGATAGTTTAAAAATGCTACACAATTGTTTTTGAGTGATTTTAGTAAATTTTCTAGTGAAATAACTTCAACTTCTTGAGTAAAATTTTTACTTTGATTATTACCTGGATATCCTATTGGAGATGGTATATCAACTCTTAAATTGTTATAGGCTAATGATTTATTATATGTTTTAGGCTCTTTTATATTTTCTTTAGTATTTGAATTTAAATCAATACCACTTCCATTACTTGCCCAATCGATAATACTTCCTTTAGGATGAGGTATTAGTATTTCTCCAACAGAATCTTTTAAAATACTATATTCTTTGATTGCTTTTTCATTTATGTCTTCAAAAAGTTTCTGATGTTGTTTAATAGAAGATTCTTTATTTCTTGTATCTTCACGATAGGCTTTATAATAATCAAAACAAAATTTTGTTATTTCATTATCAGTGGCATTTTTACCTAATTTTTCTTTAATCGCAGATGATATTACAACATATCCTTCTGGATTTAATATTGGAATAAAGTGTATAGTTAAATCTTCAAATACAATATTATTTTTTACTAAGTAACTCATTAAATTTAAAACAAAAGTTACTGTTATTATTTCATTAGCGTGCTGAGAACCTGCTACTACTACTTGTTTTGAACCATTACCTAAAATAAAATGTCTTATTGGTAATTTTTCATTACTTGTATATCCAATAGGGGATACTTCAGTTATTATAGTGTTATTAAAACTATCCATTAGTTTTTGACATTTATTATAATCTAAAATCATATTACTTCTCCTTTGTTATTTCTAATACTGTTTCTTTATCATTAAAATGAGTTTTATTATTTCCTATTATTTGATAATTTTCATGACCTTTACCTAATATTAATAATATATCATTATTTGTTAACATGTTTATTCCTTTATTTATGGCTTTTTTACGGTCTAATTCAATGATGTAATTATTATTTATTTTTTCTTTTAGGAGGTCATTTATTATTTGATTGGGGTCTTCATCACGGGGATTATCATTTGTAAATATAGTTTTATCTGATATACTTAGTACTAAATTACCCATTTCACTTCTTTTAGTTCGATCACTACCGGTTCCTCCACCACATCCAACAATGGTAATTATTTTATTTGGATGTAATTCTTTGGCTGTATTTAATACATTTGCTATTCCATCTGGTGTATGAGCATAATCTATAATTATATTGTTATTATTATAAGAAATATTTTCCATTCTTCCTTTAGGACCACTAACGATGGTTAAAACATTATTTATTTCTTCAAAACTATAACCAATTTTATTTAAAACTATTATACTTGCTAGACTATTATATATATTATGCTTTCCTAATAGTTTTGTTGTAAATGTATATTCTTTGTTATTATTTACTACTGTGAAGATATTATTTTGAGTTGTTATTTTATATTCTTTTACATAGTAATTTCCATTATTTAAACTATATGTTATGTTATTATTTTCTTTTAATATAAAATAATTTTTATAATTATCATCATTATTTATGATAGCATATTTATTATTTCTTAACATGGTAAATAATTTTTGCTTTGCTAGGGCATAATTCTTCATAGTTTTATGATAACCTAAATGTTCATGAGTTAGGTTGGTAAAAATTGCATAATCAAATTTTAAATTTTCTAATCTGTTTTGAGCTAGTCCGTGGGAACTTGCTTCTATACAAACAAATTCACATCCTTCTTTTTTTGCCTCGATTAATAATTCATATATGTCTAATATTTCTGGTGTTGTATTTGGTAATTCTTTAATGAATTTATTTATATAAAAGCCATTAGTTCCTATATAAGCTGTTTTTCTTCCTAACATATTTAACATATTATGAAGAAGCATACATGTTGTTGTTTTGCCATTGGTACCAGTTATGCCGATTAATTTTAAATCTTTTATTTCTTGATAGTAATTTTCATATAAATATTTTATTAAATATTCTTTAGTATTATCTACTAATAATGTTTCTACTGGATAGCTTCCATATTCTGCTACTACTTTGGTAGCACCATTTTTTATGGCATCATTAATATACTTATGACCATCATTATTTGTTTTTAATGCTATAAATGTATCTCCTTTTTGTATTTTTTTTGAATTATATTTAATATTCATATAGATTACCTCCAACTACATATATTATATATTATTATACGATAATTGTAAATTGTAATTAAAATGTTTCATTTTTAGACTATTTTTAGGCTAAAAATGACCTAAAAAGATTACAAGCTTTTTAGGAAATTAATATATTAGACTAAATTTAATACTTATGTTTGTTTATACAAGTGTATCGATTTCATTTAATTAGATACTATATAATAAGATAAAGTACTTTTTGATATAAAAACTTTAATAAAACTATATTGACATTATACTATATATAGTTTATACTTTTGTCGCAATTGCAAGGAAAGAAAAAAATTAATTTTTTGAGGGAGGTTTTATTTGAAAAAAATATTAATATTTATTGCAGCACTATTTGTTTTTGTTGGTAGTGTTAAAGCAGAAAATGTTACATTGGTAAAAGATGTATATGATAATACTTATGTTTATTATTATGATAGAAGTATGGGTAAGACTAGATATTTACATGCTAGCAAATATTTATTTGGTAATATCCCTGCTTACTGTATAGAACTTGGAAAAGATATTGCTAGTTTTGATTATACTATGACTAATTCTTTTGATGGTATTAATATAAGTAAAGAGGATCTTGAGTATATAAAACTGCTTAGTTATTATGGTTATAATTATCCTGGTCATGATACTGATAGATATTATATGGCTACGCAAGGTCTTATTTGGAAGAGACTTGCTAGAACTTCGATTAAGTTTACTATTGGATTTAATCCTGATACTTTTTATAATTTAACTGATGAAGAGACTGCTATTAATGTTTTGGTTAATAGACATAATATTAGGCCATCTTTTGATAATGCTAATATTGATGTTATTAGGGGTAATGAAACAGTTCTTGAAGATGAAAATGAGGTTTTATACTTATATTATTCTGATGATGATAATGTTGTTATAGATGGTAATAAGTTAATTATTAAGAAAGATTTTGATAAAGATAATATTGTTTTGAAAAGACATAATTATACTAATAAAGAATTCTTTTTATATACTTCAGGTAATTCACAAAAGATGATGTCTTCTGGTGGGATTACTAATAGTACTAGTAATTTAAATATTAATCTTATTAGTGGTAGTATTGAAATTGAAAAACTTGATAAGGAGACATTAAGTATTAATCCGCAGGGTGAAGCTAGTTTAAATGGTGCTATTTATGGATTGTATGATTTTGGTAATAATTTGCTTGATACTTTTGTTATTGGCAGTAAAAATAAAATTGAAAATTTACCTCTTGGTAGATATTATATAATGGAAATTACTCCGGGAGAAGGATATTTACTTGATGATAAGATTTATGTTGTTCAATTAGATAGAGATAATTTAGATATTAAAAGAACGGTATATGATGAAGTTATTAAGAGAAAAATTGAAATATTTAAAGTATATGCTAGTAATGAAACTGGTTTTATGGTAGGAGAAGAGAATATTCAGTTTGATATTTTTGATAAAGATAATAATTTAGTTACTTCAATTACTACGGATAGTAGTGGATATGCTAGTACTTATTTGGTATATGGTACCTACACTGTTAGGCAGGTTAATTCTTCTTTTGGATATTATAAGATAGATGATTTTAAAGTTACTATTGATAGAGAGGATGATAGACCAATATTTAAACTTATCTCTGATAGTAAGATTACTGGTAAAGTTAGGGTTATAAAGAAAGACTATGATACAAATGATAATATTATTAATGGAAAGGCTAGATTTAGAATATTTGATGTTAATAATAAAAAATATGTTTCATTTAAAGTTAGTTATCCTAGAGAGGAAGTTATTGATACTTTTGATATAGATAGTAATGGTACTTTTATGACTCCTGATGTATTAGAACCTGGTAAATATATTTTATATGAAGTTGATACTGATATGGATGGTTATTTATATAATAAAGAAGGAATTTCTTTTACTATTGGTGAAGATAGTGATATGATTAAAGAAAATGATGATATGGTATTAGAACTGTATTTTTATAATAAAAGAGTTAAAGGTACTTTGAACATTACTAAGTATGGTGAGAATATTAAATATAATGATGATAAATATTATTATAATAATGATATTTTACTTAATGATGTGGTCTTCTACTTATATGCTAAAGAAGATATTTATGAGAATGGTAAGCTTATTTATAGTAAAGATGATAAAGTTAATGAATGTACTACTAATGATGGTAAATGTAAGATAGAGAATATTCCTCTTGGTAATTATTATTTGAAAGAGATTTCTTCTAGTGAAGGTAATGTTTTAGATAATACAGAGTATAATATTAGTTTTAGTTATAAAGATCAATATACTGAGAATATTGTATATAATTTAGAGGTTAAGAATCATTTACCTAAAGGTAAGATAGTTATTAATAAGTATGAGACTGGTACGAAGAATGGAATTAGTGGTACTTTGATAGAAATTAGAAATATAAATAATGAAATTATATATAAAGGTTATACTGATAAAAATGGTAAGATTATTTTAGATGATATGTTATATGGTAAGTATTATGTTTCTGAGGTAGAGGCTAGTACTGGATATAGATTAGTACAAGATAAAATATACTTTGAAGTAGGAGATAAAGACGTTGATATTGATATTTATAATGAAAGAATTAAAGTTCCTAATACTGGTATTTCTTTTGATATTAAAGATATATTTGTTATAGTTTGTTTTATTTCTTCATTAGGAGGTATATTATTAAAATATAAGAATAAATATATTGTTATAGTGGGTTTATTTGTTATTATTACTTCTATTTTATATTTTGGATTAAAAATTTATAACTATTATAATGATATTAAAAATAATGATAAGGCAGTAGAAGCGGTACTTAATAAAAAGATTGATAGTTTAGATAATTTGAAATATAGATATAAGGCAGTATTAGAGATTCCTTCAATTAAGTTAAAGAGAGGAATATTAGATATTGATAATAAGTATAATAAGGCTAAATATAATATTGAACTTATTAAAGAAAAAGATGATATTATAGTACTTGCTTCGCATAATGGTAATAATTATAATTCTTATTTTGGTAATCTTAAGAATATTTCATTAGGAGATACTATTAATTATTATTATGATGGTAAAATTTATAAATATATTTATACTGATAGTTATGATATTAAGAAAGATGGCTATGCTGATATATATAGAAAGAAAGGTAATAAATGTATTGTTTTAGTTACTTGTAAAGATGGAAGAAATGATGGTCAAACTGTATTTATTGGTTATTTAGATGAGATTTTAGAATACTAAAAAGGTGAGGATTTTTTCCTTGCTTTTTTATATATATCGTGATATTATTATTATAGGTGAGAGGTAAGAAATGGCTAAGAAGAAAAATATCAAACTTACAGAACACATATCATATTGTATTATAGATAGTACTATTTATTTATTTCAAAATAATATTAATTTATCTGAAGATGAGATAGAGATATTATATAAGAAACTTACTTTAATTATTGAAGATAATGGTATTTCTTATATAAATATATCCGCTAGTAAGATTGAAGATAGAAAAGAAATGTATCAGAAACTTGGTTTTTCTTTATCTTATTATGATGTTAATAAACTTAATGTTTTATATGATGGTAAGAAGAATAAGAAAGATTATAGATGTTATGGTATTATGACTAAGAAAGATTTTTTTGATAAAATTAATAACAAAGAGGATAATGCTGAAAAGCATGATAGAGTGATTAATTCTAATTCTGGTTATGTATATAATTTATTCCTTTTGTTTGGAAGTATTATGTTTCTTTGTTATTTATGTGTACAAGGGGCTATTTATTTGGTTAAATAGAATGGAGGAATGTTTATGACATTAGATAGTGTATTAGTGATACTTAGAGCGATTATTGATATTTCGCTTGTTTGGATGGTTATTTATTTTATTCTTAAAAATATTAAGAACAATGTTAAGATGATACTTTTGTTTAAAGGTGTATTTGTAGTTTTGATTGTTAAAATTCTTAGTGATACGCTTAATCTTACTACGATTGGATTACTTTTAGAATATGTAATTATGTGGGGACCACTTGCTCTTATTATTATATTTCAACCAGAAATTAGAAGTATTCTTGAGCATATTGGTAGAAAGCAATTACTAGGAAGACATAAAGTACTTACTTTGGATGAGAGAGAAAAATTAGTATATGAGGTTATGTCGGCGGTTGATTATCTTAGAAAAAGTAGAATTGGTGCATTAATTGTATTAGAGAGAGATATTAGTTTGAATGAATATATTGAAAGAAGTAAACCTATATATGCAGATATTTCTTCAGAACTTTTAATATCAATATTCTTTCCAAGAAATCCTCTTCATGATGGTGGAGTAATTATTCAAGGTAATAAAATTACTTCGGCAGGTGCAGTATTTCCAATAAGTATTAATAGTAAAATTAGTAAGAAACTTGGTACTAGACATAGAGCTGCGATTGGAATAAGTGAAGAATCTGATGCTATTGCTATTGTAGTTAGTGAAGAGACTGGCAAAATTTCAATTGCTGTAGGAGGTAATTTAAATTATAATCTTTCTCTAGATGATGCTAGAATGATTTTAATTGAAGAACTTAAACCTAAGAAGGAAGTTCTACTCGATGATGAATTTGAAGAAGAGGAGGAAGATAATAATGAAAGGGCTTAAAAAGATTATTAAAGCTATTAAGAAATTTTTTCTAGGTATCTTTAATTTTATTGATAGAGTTATTGTTACTCCAGTTACTAAGTTTGGATTATTCTTAGGTGAAAAAACTGATAAGAATGCTGGTAAATTTGAAAAGTGGTTAAATAAGAAGAATACTTTGGTGTTTATTTCACTTTTTATGGCATTACTTTTATTCTTTTATGTTGATAATCAAGCAAGTACTGTAATTGATAGTGCTGCTGAAGTGCTTCATAATCAGACAGTTGAGGCTACTTATAATAAAGAAGCTTATGTTGTTGAGGGTATTCCTGAGACTGCTGATGTTACTTTGATTGGTAGAACTGTTGACTTATATCTTGCTAAACAATTATCTACTGGTAAAGTTAGTGTTGATTTATCTAATTTGAAGGAAGGTACACATAAGGTTGATTTGAGTTATGAGAGTTCTATTAATTCTGTTACTTATAAGTTAGATCCTTCTTCAATTACGGTTAATGTTTATCCTAAGGTATCACAAACTAAGACAGTTACTATTGATGTTATTAATAAGGATAAATTAGATAGTAAACTTTCTGTTCAATCTGTTACTTTAGATAAAGAAGAAGTTATTATTAAGGGTACTGATGATGAGAAATCTAGTCATAATATAAATAAAGTGGCTACGGTTAAAGCACTTGTTGATGTTGGTAGTATTGTTGATCCTAAGGCTGGTGTTAATACTGTTGATAAAGTTAAATTAGTAGCATATGATAAGTATGGTAATGTTGTTGATGTTGAAATTGTTCCTGAGACTGTTACCGCTACTGTTAATATTGAGTCTTATAGTGGCACTGCTAAACTTAAGGTTATTCCTAAAAATATAGATAAGATATCATTTGGTAAAGCTATTAGTTCTATTACTACTTCGGTAAATGAGATTAGTATTTATGGTGACCAAGAAACAGTAAATAAATATAGTGAAAGTTATATTCCTATTGAAGTAGATGTAGCAGGTCTTACTGATAATAAGACTTATACTGTTGTAGTTCCTAAACCAGAAGGTATTAGAGAAGTATCTGAAAAGACTATTACGGTTAAGATTAGTATTGGTAAAGAAGAATCTAAAGAAGTAGATGATATTAAAATAGATGCTATTAATCTTGGACCTAATTTGAAGGCTGGTGCTATTGGAGAAAATTCTTCTAAGACAACGGTAGTGGTTAAAGGTACAAAAGAAGTTCTTGATGCTATTGATAGTACTACTATTAAAGCAACAGTTGATTTATCTGGACTTGGTGAGGGTGAACATACTGTTAATGTTAAAGTAAGTGGTGAAGAGGTTAAAGCTAATTACTTTGCTAAGACTACAAAGATTAAAGTTAGAATTACTAAAAGTTAATGGTGTATTTTGACTAGTTTTGTCGAATATAATGAAATTATTTTGGTTATGTGTTATTCTTTTAATAGAGGAGAGGATAATGATGCTAGGTTATATATTAGTTGAAGATATTTTTGATGAAATGAGTCAGAATATTAGTTATATTAAACTTAATTGTTACTTAAAAGAAGGAAGAAAAAGTTAATTTTTTCTTTCTTTTCTTATTATTTTGTTGTATAATTTTTATATGAGGTAGGTGTTAAATATGGGAAGAAAGAAAAAGATAGAGAGTACAGAAAATAAAACTATTAAATTAGAAAATAATAAAAAGAAGAACTATAATGTATCAGAAGGCTTCTATTACATATTGGGGTTAGTACTTGCTTTAGTACTTATTTTTGCTACTGATGAACTTCTTAGTACTGTTAATTATTTATTTGTTGTAATTTTTTCTATAATAGCGGTTATTAGAGTTATTAACTTTGTTATGGATAAGGAATATTTAAAGAAAGATTATTCTGGTATAGTTATGGGTATTATGTGTTTATGGCTTGCTTTATTTACTTTTAAGTATGGTCAATTCTTATTCTTAGAATTACTTCCAGTACTTGTTTCTTTATTATTATTCTTTATGGGTATTAGTAGTCTTATTAAGTATTTTGATAGAAGGGTTACTGCTAATATGATTGTTAGTATTATATCTATTATACTTGGTATTATTCTTATCTTTGTATCTAAAAATGTTATGTATATATTCTTTAAGATAATTGGAGTATATATATTTGCTATGATTATTCTTGATTTTATTAATTATAAAAAGATTAAAGATAGTAATAGTATTATTAGTGAGTAAAGGCTTAGATTTATTTCTAAGTTTTTTTAATCCTTACAAACCTGTAGTTTTGTAAGGTATGACTGAACCTTATTGTTTCAGTCATAAAGTATTTGGTTATGTTGTAGTTAGAAAGTTTACACCCCGAATATAATATCTTATGGTTATTCCTATATAGACTTATAGGCTATATAGGACAGAAAAAGACCTAGGCTTTTTCTGAAAGGTAATATTTTTGATAAAATTGATAAAAAATATGTTCAAATGTTTGATTTTATGATATAATTAATAAATGTGAGAAAAAGAAGGTGTATTTTATGAAAATTAGAAATGTTGCTATTATAGCACATGTAGACCATGGTAAAACTACTTTAGTTGATCAATTACTTAAAAAATCTGGTACTTTTAGAGATAATGAACAGGTTGAAGATAGAGCAATGGACTCAAATGATATAGAAAGAGAAAGAGGTATTACTATTCTTGCTAAGACTACTTCAATTCATTATAATGGATATAAGATTAATATTCTTGATACTCCAGGACATGCTGATTTTGGTGGTGAAGTAGAGAGAATTATGAATATGGTTGATGGTGTTTTATTACTTGTAGATGCTTATGAGGGTACAATGCCACAGACTAGATTCGTTCTTAAAAAAGCATTAGAAGCAGGAGTTAAACCTATTGTTGTTATTAATAAGGTAGATAAACCTACTGCTAGAGTGGAGAAGGTGCTTGATGAAGTTATTGATTTATTTATTGAACTAGGAGCTAGTGAAGAACAACTCGATTTTAAAGTTGCTTATGTTAGTGCTTTAAATGGTACTGCTAGTTTAGATCCAGATATTAGTACACAAAGTGAAAGTTATGATGATATTTTTAATTTAATTATTAATGAGATTCCTGAACCTAATGCTAATCCAGATGGTAATTTACAATTTCAACCTGCACTTTTAGATTATAATGAATATGTTGGTAGAATTGGTATTGGTAAAGTTCATAGTGGTACTTTAAAAGTTAATGAAATGGTATCTTGTGTTAGATTAGATGGTAGTATTAAACAATTTAGAATTCAAAAATTATTTGGTTTTGATGGTCTTAAGAGAGTAGAAATTAATGAGGCTAAGGCTGGGGATATTGCAGCAGTTGCAGGTCTTATGGATATTTCTGTTGGTGAAACTATATGTAATGTTGGTAAAGAAGAGGCTCTTCCTATACTTAGAATTGATGAACCTACTTTAAAAATGACATTTATGGTTAACAATAGTCCTTTTGTTGGCAAGGAAGGTTCTATTGTTACTGCTAGAAAAATTGGTGAGAGATTATTTAAAGAGACACAAAAAGATGTTAGTTTAAAAGTAGAAGAGTCTGGTAATGAGTCTTGGGTTGTATCTGGTAGAGGTGAACTTCATTTATCTATTCTTATTGAAAATCTTAGAAGAGAAGGTTTCGAACTTCAAGTATCTAAGCCTGAGGTTATTATTAAAGAAATTGATGGTGTTAAGTGCGAACCTTATGAAGATGTTCAGATTGAAGTTAGTGATGAGGCTGTAGGTAATGTTATTGAAGCTCTTGGTTTAAGAGGTGGAAAGATGGATAATATGTCTAATGTTAATAATTTGATTAGACTTAATTATACTATTCCTTCAAGAGGGTTAATTGGTTTTAATACTAACTTTATGACTATGACTAAGGGTTATGGTATTCTTAATCATACTTTTAAAGAGTATTTACCTATTGAAGATATTAATTCTACTGAGAGAAAAGTTGGTGTACTTGTTGCTACTGAGGCTGGTAAGGCTACCGCTTATGCTCTAGGTCAATTGGAAGACAGAGGTGTTATGTTTATTGAACCTGGTACTGAAGTTTATGAGGGTATGATTGTTGGTGAATGTAATAGAGAGAATGACCTTGCTGTTAACGTTGTTAAGGGTAAACAACTTACTAATACAAGAGCATCAGGGTCTGACCATACTGTTGTACTTAAAAGACCTAGACCTCTTACTCTAGAATATTGTTTGGATTATATTAATACTGATGAGTTAGTAGAGATTACTCCGGAAAATATTAGACTTAGAAAGTTTATTTTAAATACGGAAGCAAGAAAGAAGTTTGATGCAAAGAAATAACTTCTTTTTTTATGTAAAAAAATACCTAGATAGGTAGGTATTTAGTTATTTTATTCCTTTACTTTTATATTCATCGAATAGTTCTTTAAATCTAGCAAAATGAATTATTTCTCTTTGTCTTAAGAATAGTAATGGTCCTATGACATCGGGATCATCTGTTAGATTGATTAAGTTTTCATAAGTAGCTCTAGCTTTTTGTTCTGCTGCCATATCTTCTGATAAGTCGGCGAGTGGGTCTCCGGTTGTTGCAAAATATGATACGGTAAATGGTACGCCATTAGAGTCAGTTGGATATAGTCCATATCCATGTTCGGCATAGTGAGATTCTAATCCAGCTTCTTTTAATTCTTTTAGAGTGGCGCCATTTAGTAGTTGATATATCATAGCGGATATCATTTCAACATGGGCTAGTTCTTCAGTTCCAATATCGGTAAGCAAAGCTTTTCCTTTATCATCTGGCATTGTATATCTTTGATTTAGATAGCGGAAAGCTGCTGCTAATTCGCCGTTAGCGCCTCCATATTGCGTTACGAGATATTTTGCCATACGTAAATCTTTCTTTTTGATGTTAACGGGATATTCTAATGATTTTACATATTTCCACATTATTTTTGCACCTCCCATGGCCATGGTGAATTATTCCATAGCCAAATATTTGTTTGGACGGGACTATTTAGTGTCATAGGTCCATATTTACTTTCATAGATGGTTATTAATTCTTTTTCTTTTTTTAAATAACTATTATATTTGTTTAAGATATTGGTATCATTTGGATATAGATCTAGGTATAGTCCTAATTCGATTATAGCAAATCTATTTTCATCTATTTGTAGTATTAAATCTTCTCTTTCATTTGAGGCTTTTAACTCTTGTGGTTTATAGTTTTTGTATTCATCATATAGATTATTAAATAAATTACCTCTTTTGAATCCTATTTGTGAGTCTGTGATACTACTATTGGTGTTTGTATTTGGTATTGTATAATTATTAGGAAACATATTTTGATAGTTCATATCAGTTATCATGGTATTTGGGTTTGTCATAAAGTTCATATCATTATAGTTATTTAAATAATTATAATAATCGTTAAAATTATTCATATTTTTTCCTCCTAAAATAGGTTATGATACTTAGGTGTTTTGTGTATAGGGTAATTACCTAAGTAAATATTATTTTTTTCTTGACAAAGATTTAATTGTGTAGTATGATTTAATTGTACTAGTGCAGATAGTACAGTCATATGTTGATAATGAAAGGAGATTTTATATGATAAAGATAGATAAATTATCTAAAAAATATGATAAAGATTATGTACTTAAAGATCTTAGTTGTAATATTAAAGATAATTCTATTTATGGTTTAGTAGGAGCTAATGGTTCTGGTAAGAGTACGCTTCTTAGAACTATTATGGGTATATATGAAGCTGATGGTGGTGTTATATCTGTTGATGGTGAAGAAGTATATGATAATGAAATTATGAAACAAAAAATGGTTTTTGTACAAGATGATTTATTCTTTTATCCGGGTTATACTTTAATGGATACTGCTAAATGGTATGAAGCAATGTATAAGGATTTTGATATGAATTATCTTAAGGAATTAGCAGGCTTACTTAACCTTAAACTAGATAAGAAAATTAGTACATTTTCGAAAGGAATGAAAAGGCAATGTGCACTTATATGTGCTATATCTACTAACTGTGATTATATGTTTTTTGATGAAACTTTTGATGGACTTGATCCAGTTATTAGAAATACTATGAAGAAAATTCTTATTAAACAAATGAATAAGAAGAGAACTACTATCGTTATGACTAGTCATAATCTTAGGGAACTTGAAGACATTTGTGATAATCTTGGTTTATTATATCAAGGTGGTATTTTATTTGAGAGTGATATAGATACTATTAAGACAAATATGTTTAAAGTTCAGATATCTTTTGAGAAGAATTTTGATAAAGAAGATTTTAAAGATTTTGATATTTTAAGTTTTAAAAAGCAAGGTAGTGTTGCTACGATTATTATTAAAGATAATGATGGTAAGAGTAAAAAGAAGTTAGAGAAGATGAAACCTTTAATACTTGATTATCTTCCACTTACTTTGGAAGAAGTATTTATTTATGAAATGGAGGCATTAGGATATGAATTTAACAAGTTTGTTTAATTTTAATTATTTAAAAGAAAATATTAAGAAGTCTAAAGCTATTATTCTTTTATGTATGTTATTACTTCCTATTCTTAATGGTATTATTCTTCTTATGCATGGTAGTACTGGTGATAATTTTGTTGCTAGTATTTATGATGCATCTGGTATTATATTATTTGGTATGTATGTTATACCAATAGTTCTTTCTATTACTTTATTTAGTTTTATATATAAAAAGGGAGCAGTTGATTTTACTTTATCAATGCCCATAAATAAAAGACAAATATTTTTAACTAATACTATAGGTGGAATGGCTATTATACTTATTATGCAAATTATTAATTTTATTGTTATGTTATTAGTTAGTTTAATATATAGTAATATTATTGTTTCTTATAAGATGTTATTTGATATTTTACTTATGTATTCTATATCTTATATATTTGTATTTGTTTGTACTAATATTGCCGCTAGTGTATCTTCAAATAAGATTACAACAATAGTAGTTACTTTACTTATTATGTTTTTAATTCCATTTATTAGTACATTTATTAATTCTAATGCTTTTACTTACTATGGTAATAGTGATGTTAAAGTTGAATGTGTAAATGATAGTTGTAAGCCAAAAAATTATTATTGTGATACTGTTAAATGTGAAATAGATAAAAAGAATAATATTTATGCTGCTAATATAAGAAAGTATGATAATGTTACTTATACTTTACCTTATGAATTAATAAAAGATAATTTATTTGGAATTGAAAGTGATAATAGAGTAAATACTTCAATTATTAAGATGATTATACTTAGTATTATATATATAATAGTGGGTACAGTGTTATTTAGTAATAAGAGGTTTGAAATTGTTGGAACTTCATTTAGAAGTGAGAAAGTACATATTTTAGTTAGAACTTTAACTACTATTCCTATTGTATGTCTTGCTTATGTTGTACTTAAAAATAGTAGTATATCTAGTTATGATATCTTTTCTATTGTTTTACTGCTTGTACTTATATTTACTTATTTAATTATATATGATTTGATTACAAGAAAGAAAGTTACTAATTTCTTTAAAATGGCTCTTTGTTTAGCAATAGTTGGTGGTGTTACTATAGTAGTGGGAGCATTAGTGGATGTTGATAGTTATAGTATTAAGGCTAAAGATGTTAAAGAGATTTCTTTCTTAGATGATAATGGTAATGTTATTGGAAGTACTAAAAATACAGAAGTTATTAATAATAGTATATCTTTACTTTTAGATACTGAAGCTTTAGAAAATTATACTTATAACTATACTATTAAGGCTAAAGTAAAAGGTAGTACATATCGTTTTAATATTTATACTACTAAAGATAATTATAATCATATTAATGATATCCTTATTAATGATAAAGAATTTAGTAAAGATTTTAATAAATATAAAAATAATGATATATTTGGTATTAAATATAATGATGGTTATAATAGAACAAATGATAGTAATCTTTCTGATATGATTGTTAATAAATATAAAAATGATAAGAATATATTTATGAATAATAATAGTGATAATGATTTATTTAATGTTACTCTTTATGTTTATAATGGCTTTAATGTAAAAGAAATTGACTTTGATGTAAGTGGAGATAAGAATTTAGAAGTTGGCCTTTTAAGATATTATAATGCTAATACTAAGAAGATGTTTAGTAAGATAAATAGTGATAATGATATATATAATTATTATATAGATGATACTTATTGTATATATAATTTTGAATATTATAATGAAATTAGTAAGTTTATAATTGATAATATAGATGATGATTTTGATATTAATAAAGATTATGGTTACATTAGTACTTATACACATAATGGAAAAAATGTTTTTGTTACTAATAAAGTAGATGAACTTAATTTATTGAAAAGTAAATATGCTTCTCTTGATACTGATGTAGTAATAGATGGGGAGTAGGTGATTAGAGATGAGACAGATTATGATTAATTTGGATTATCAAAGTAGAACTCCAATATATGAACAGATTGTTAATGGTATTGAGAAGTATGTGGCTTTAGGAATTCTTAAAGAGAAAACGCAAATTCCTTCGATTAGAGAGATGGCTAGTAATTTAGGAATTAATCCTAATACGGTTAAAAAGAGTTATGATATATTAGAGGGTAGAGGGGTTATTACCACTATTAGCACCAAAGGAACTTTTATATCAGAAGATACTAAGAAGGCTACTGATGAGAAGATTAATAAAGAAATTAGTATTATTAGAGAAAAAATTGATGAACTTACTAAGATGGGTATTAGTTATGAAGAAGTTATAGAAAGGATAAAGAAATGAAAATATTAGAGGTTAAGGATTTATGTAAAAATTATGGTAAAGGTAGTACTTTAGTTAAGGCACTTGATGATGTATCTTTTTCAGTAGAAGAAGGAGAGTTTGTTGCAATTGTTGGTTCTTCTGGTAGTGGTAAGTCAACACTACTACATATTCTAGGAGCTGTTGATAAACCTACTAGTGGAAAGGTTGTTATTGGGGATGTTGATGTTTTTAAACAAAAAGATGATGCTTTAGCAGTATTTAGAAGAAGGAAAGTAGGACTTATTTATCAATTTTATAATTTAATTCCTATTCTTAATGTTGAAGAAAATATGACTTTACCAATATTACTTGATGGTAAAAGTGTTGATAAGAATTATTTGAAAGAATTAATAGATATATTAGGATTAGAAAGAAGAATTAATCATTTACCTAATGAACTTTCTGGTGGACAACAACAAAGAGTATCAATAGGTAGAGCACTTATTTCAAGACCAGATATTATATTAGCGGATGAGCCTACGGGAAATTTAGATTCTAAGGCTAGTAGAGAGATTATGGATTTGCTTAGACTTTCTAATGAGAAATATGGTCAAACTATTATTATGATTACTCATGATATGAATTTGGCTAAGACTGCTGATAGGATTATTACTTTAGAAGATGGCCATATTGTTAAGGATGAGAAGATAAAATGAGTGTTTTAAATAGATTGACAATTAAGAATTTGCGTCTTAATAAAAAAAGAACAATTGTTACAATTATTGGTATTATTTTATCGACTGCATTGATGGTTGGTATTGGTTTACTTTTTTCTTCTTTTCAAGACTTGATGATTAGGGATACTATAGGTTATAATGGTAAATATGAAGCTAATTATAGTGATGTAGATTTAGATAAACTTAATAATATTAAGAATAAGAATTTTACTTACTTCTATGAAAAACCTATTGGTTTTAGTAAAATTGAATCTAGTAATGAATATAAGCCTTATATGTATATTACTAGTGTTAATAAGGAATATTTTAATGAACTTAAATTAGTTGATGGTAGTTTTCCAAAAAATGAAAATGAGATTGTTATATCTAATCATGTTATAACTAATGGAGGACTTAATTATAAGGTAGGAGATATTGTTACTTTTACTTATGGAAGTAGGAATATAGATGGAGATATTACTTTAGCTAATAGTGAATTTGTTGATGGTGAGGATCTTACTAATGAAGGAACCTATACTTATAAAATTGTTGGTATAGTTGATAGAAGTAATTTTGAAAGTTATTCAGCTTCTGGATATACAGTCTTTACACTTGATGTAAATAGTGACAAGGGAAATGTAAACTTATATGTTATGTTTAATAAGAATAAAAAGATTATTAAACAGTCTGAAGAACTAGCTAAAGAATTAAACTATAATGGTGATATTAACTATAATAGTACTTTACTTGCTTTATATGGTGAAAGTACTTATGGTAATGTTATGTCCTCTATGGGTGGTATGATGATTATTATGCTATCTTTAGTTAGTATAGGTTGTATTATTGTTATTTATAATTCTTTTGCTATTTCAGTAATGGAAAGAAAGAAAGAATTTGGATTACTTTCTAGTATAGGTGCTACGAAGAGACAGCTATCTCATACGGTATTTTTTGAGGCTGTAGTCGTAGGAGTAATAGGTATTATACTTGGTATACTTGGTGCTTATATTGGTATTGGATGTGTTATACTTATTATTAATAATTTAATTAGTGATATGTTAGAATATAAATTACATCTTGTTACTAATCCTTTATTTATTATTATTCCAGTAATATTTATGATTATTGTTATTGGGGTATCAGCTTTTATCCCTTCTAGAAGAGCAAGTAGGGTTTCTCCAATTGAAGCTATTAGACAAAATGATGATATTAAAATTAATAAAAAGAAGATTAGAACAAGTAAGCTTGTTTTAAAGTTATTTGGAATTGAAGGAGAGATTGCTCTTAAGAATATTAAAAGAAATAAGAAAAAATATAGAGTTACTATTGTTAGTTTATTTATTAGTATTGTTTTATTTATATCTTTTTCTTCATATATGAATTATACTTTAAATACTGCTAGTAGTGTGATGGGTGAAGTGCCTTATGATTATCAGATTAGTTATTTTGGTGATGATCCTAATAATGATAAGGAAGCACTAGATAAAATTAATGAGATAGTTAAAAATAGTGATGTTAAAGAATATGTTTCTTATAGTGTTAGTAATTTATCTATAATTGGTAATTATACTTATAGTGATGAATATCTTGATTTTTATAAGAGTGCTTATGGCGATGATGGTATAAAGGCTTTAAATAATTTAAAATATCAATATATTTCTATCTATATTTTAGATGATAATTCTTATAATAAATATAAAAAGTTAATTGGTTTAGATAAAGATAGTGTTATTTTACTTAATAAATTCAAGGGTGTGAGTTATGGTAATAATAAGAGAGTTAATTATAATATTCCAGTAATTAATAATGGTAATATTAATATTAAGATATGTAACTTTGATGATAATGATGAAGATGTGGATACTACTAAGTATTGTAATAAGAATATAGATAATATTTTTGTTACTAATAAGTCTTTTGATTTGATTGAAGAGTTTTCTTATATGGATGATTTTAAACTTATTGTTAATAAGAAATTATATGATAGTATATCTGATAGTAGTACTCATTATACGCAGTTTAATATTATAAGTGATAATACTAATAATATTGATAAATTAACTAAAGATTTAGATAAATATAGTAATGTTAATTATACTAATATTAAAGAAGCTATGAAGCAAGCTAATAATTTAATATTGGTTGTTAAAATACTTATGTATGGTTTTATTAGTTTAGTTACTTTAATAGGTGTTACTTCAGTATTTAATACTATATCTACTAGTATGGCACTTAGAAAGAGAGAATTTGCGGTTCTTAGAAGTATTGGTCTTACTAATAGGGGATTTAATAAGATTTTATTCTTTGAAAGTTTATTTTTTGGTATGAAATCACTTATATTTGCTATACCTGTTAGTATAGGTATTACAGTGCTTATTCATTATGCTCTTGCTGATATGGTGAGTATAAGCACAATTATTATTCCTTGGAAATATATTATTATATCTATTGTATCAGTATTTGTAATTGTACTTCTTACAATGATGTATAGTACTAGTAAGATTAAAAAACATAATATTATTGAACAAATAAGAGAAGAAAATATTTAAGAAAATACTTTCTTTTTCTTTGGGTTTGATATATAATTAAATAGAGGAGAGTGATTGATGTGGCAAAGTTTTGCACTAATTGTGGAAATGAACTTCCAGAAAATGCTGCAATTTGTGTTAAGTGTGGGAAAATGGTTAATGAAAATATAAGTACAAATAAAAATACTTCAAATGAAAATGACAAGAAAAAGAAAGGACTACCAACATGGGCAATTGTTTTAATTGTTATTGGTTGTGTTATTATTATTCCTATTATTATAGTTGTTGTTCTTGCTATTGTTGGATTTAAATATGTAAAAGATAATGATATTGATATTAAGGAATATATCGAAGAGAGTGCTACTATGAAGGGAACTATAGGTGATACTTTAAGTGGCGATGATGTTAAAATTACTTTAACTGATGCTCTTATTTATCCTCGTATTGAGGGAGAGGCTTTTACTGATATTCCTGCTGAAGGGAAAGAATATTTAGTATTTTTCTTTAATGTTGAGAATATTGATGATGAAAATAATTTTGTTTCTATTCATAATTTTACTGGCTATGTAGATGATACTTTGGTTGCAAGTAAGATTTTAATTAATAATGTTGATAATGTTCAATATTTGAGTGCTGATTTGACTCCTGGTAAAAAGGCTAGAGGGTATGTTGCATACGAAGTAGATACTAATTGGAAACAATTTGATATTCATTATAAAGAAAATTCTTTTGATTATAATGATAGTATGATTTTTACAGTTGTTAATGAAGAGAATAATCAAAATAATAATAATAATAATAATAATAATAATAAT
>ENA-OPNH01000501-OPNH01000501.1-human-gut-metagenome-genome-assembly--contig:-NODE-501-length-33263-cov-8.006474_pt1 | contig 33263 bp, 34 predicted proteins | sample MGYA00241537_ERZ501771 | MGnify/ENA primary metagenome ERZ501771 (study PRJEB25962, sample SAMEA2042608) | human gut metagenome | biome: human gut; feature: human-associated habitat; material: faeces...
TCCAGTATTTATTAGCAAATTTTACATAGTTATTTGTTACATTTCCTCTAAAATAATAACTTGTACCTAAATCATCTTTAGCACTATATATTCCATTTGTTCCATCTGCTATACTTGTTTTAGTAAAGTTAGGTGTTCCACTAGATGGTGATAAATTTAAAGATGTTAATGTTACCTTAGCTATATTTCCTTGATTTGCATCTGCACTTACTGTTCCATTAAATGATGCATCCATAGCATCATTAGCTATTTTTGATACATCTGCATAGATTACTATTAGATATTTATTTAATTTTGTATTTGATAATTGTTTAGTTAGTAATGTTATTTTACCTGTACTTGTTATACTTCCTTTACTTACTATATTAAATTGTTGATTAAGTAGAGATGCTACTGTTACTGTACTTGTTGTACTAGTATTATCTAGTACTGCATATTTAAGTGCTCCTTTACTATTACCTGTTGAAAAAGCACTTGATAGTGTTGTTACATTTAAATATAATGATCCATATCCTTCTATTGTACATGTAGACTTTATTCCTATATTTGCATATGTTAATGCTATTCCTTCTTTAATAGTAAATTTATTATCACTTATTAAATCACTTTCATTTAATGCTTTTATACTAGCATTTGCTATATCATTACCTTTAGTATAATCTATAGTAAAACAATTACTTGTTAATCCTATATTTATTTTGCTACTTGTCCATGTAAGTATAGCATATGTTATTCCTGATATAATTAGTATCAAGGCTAGTACTCCTAGTACTATTAATTTCTTATTCTTTTCCATATAAAACTCCTTCCATGATAAAAAGACTATGAAAAATCACTAATATTTCTATTAGTTATTTCATAGTCTTTATCTATATTATTATTTATTATACTTAGGTTAGATTTTTGAACCCCACCCCCAATTAACTTGTGGTTAACTTTTGCAAATAATACTTTTTCCATAAGAGGGGCCTCCTTTCCGATTTGCGAATTATTTGGGATCTTTTTCGTAAATCTTTTTATCTCTTACCTATGTACAAATCATATCATAAAATTAATTATAATGCAAGTCATTTTTTTTATCTAAAAAATGATAAATATATAATAAATCCAAAATATATAAGAGATAATACAATACCATTTATTTTATTATTATTATTAGATTTATCAGGTACTCCAACTGCCATAGCAATTAATATACCACCTACTAAACCACCAATATGAGCAGCATTATCAATACCAGAACTAGTAAATCCAATAATTAAATTAAGCACAATTACTGGTATTATTGATCTAGTTAAAGTAACACCAAGATATGTTCTATAATAATATCCAAAATATAAAAGTGCTCCAAGTAAACCAAATATAGCACCAGAAGCTCCAGCACATATTGTATTATGATTAAATGCTAAAGATAATATACTACCTGCTATACCACTAAGTAAATATATTATTAAATATTTAACTTTACCAAATACATTTTCTACTTCTTTACCAATAATATATAATGAATACATATTACATAATAAATGTAATATTCCTATATGTAAAAACATTGAAGTAAATAATCTATAATAATCACCATTCTTAGTAAGAGTATCAACATTAGCTCCAAATACTAATAAAGTATAATTATCTGTAGAACCATTACCTAATACATACATTAATATAAATACTAATATACATATAAATATTAAACTATATGTAACAATAGGTTTCTTAAAAGAAAATATTTTCTCAGCAATTTTACTTTTACTTTCATTTTTTTGATTAATATTATCAGTTACTTTAATAAAATATTCAAGCCCATTCGCATCTACTTTAGTCTTTTCTACTATATTAGGAAAAACATTAGTAAGCTTAGGATTATTAATATCTTCTTCTTTATTTATATAAATATCATCATTACTAAGTATCTTATCATCTTCTAAATCAGTATATATACTAAGTACTTTAACTTTAAAAGATAAAGTTTTCTTTTTAACTTGTTTCACTATTCTACTAAGTTTAAATTTATCAAAATCTAATTGTTCCTTATTATGAATATGATGAGATACTATTCTAACTATCTTATAATCTTCATTTAAATTTTCTAACCATATTTCATCATTTAATCCATGTATAATCATTGGATTATAATTCTTTTCAGTAATAAAATAGTTAATTAAACTCATAACTACTAAATCATCACTTTTAAACACAATATCTTCCATAATTACCTCCACAGTATATATTATACTAAATATTTATAAATAAATAAAGTATTTTTCACCTATATACCATTTTTCTATATAATATATTAGAGAGGAGATTATATATATGTATAATAGAAAAATGGTATATCCTTATCAAGATAATCGTTTTGCTGGTGGATTTGCAGCTCCATTTATATTAGGAGGTATAACTGGAGGATTATTAGCTCCTGCCTTTTATCCTAGACCATATCCATATCCTGTATATTATGGACCAAGACCACCATATGGACCATATCCTTACTACTAAAACACCAAAAAGGGTGTTTTTTTACTTAAATATATGATAAAATAAGATTATGAAGAAATTTAATATGATTGATGAAAGTTTTATTTGCGAAAATTGTGGTAAAAAAGTAACTAAATTAGGTTATACTGCTCGTGATCACTGCCCATATTGTTTATATTCTAAACACTTAGATATAAATCCTGGTGACAGAGAATGTACTTGCCATGGATTAATGAAACCAATTGGTATTGAAAAATATAAAAACAGTTATAAAATAATTTATAACTGTACAAAATGTCATCAAAAACATAAAAATATTATGGCAACTGATGATGATTTCAATATAATAATAAAACTATCTAACGAAGTAAATCACTAATCATTGGTAATAAGAATATAAATACCAACAAAATAACCACAATTAAAAAAGCAATTTTAAACTCAGGCCCTATCTTAATAGATACGGTCTTTTTCTTTGGTTTATTATTATCAACATAAGTTCTATTAACATTACCACTAGTAGCAACATAATTATTATTAACATTATTATTAACAAAATTATTAGTAGTATTACTATTATTTTGTATATTATTATTTGTATTAGAATATTGTATATTATTATTAGTACTAGTATTTGAAACCTGAACATTATTATTTATTTTAGAAACATCATTGTTACTAATAGTATTCAAATTAACCTGATTATTATTAGAAGTACTATTCATATTTTGAATATTCATATTCATAGTATCATTAATATTAACACTTGGATTACTAATAACCGTATTCAAATTTCCTTGTGCTGCTCTATAACTACCACCATTAGGTGAATCTTGATTATTCATAAAATCACTCTCCATTTAGATAAAAAATTTAGGAAAATCCTAAATTTTATAATTTCCAATTATCATTTTGCATTTGAATATTTTGATTACTATTAACTTGATTACCATAAGGTATGTTATTAGTAGTATTCATTTGATTAGACATTCCAGGATTTATACTAGAATTAGGATTAAACTCAGGTACATTAGGAATATTAGTATTAACTGTATTAGGAATATCATTTTGAACATTAACTTGATTATTCATAGTAGGCATAACCTGAGGTTGAACATTAATATTAGGATTAACACTAGGAGTTGGAACTTCCATATTAGGAACAACATTATTTGGTTGTATATTATCTATTGGTACATTACCAACCATCATATTACCAGTAGGAATATTATTTACAGAACTAACATTTTGCATAACTGGTTGTACTTCACTCTGTATATTAGGAACTTGATTTTGAACTGGTATATTATTAACATCAAAATTATTAACAGGCTCCTGATTATATGAAGGAATATTACCAACATTTTGATTAGGTATACCATCTACAAAGTTAGGAATAACATTTCCTACATTTATATTATTATCGGGAATATTAACTTCAGGTATAGGATTAACACTAGCAATAGTAGGTTCTACTACTGGAGTAGGAATACTTTGAACATTGTTAGATTCTACTACTGGAGTAGGAATGCTTTGAACATTATTATTCATATTATTATTCATATTATTATTCATAATAGGAGTACTCTCTACAGGTCTAGGTTCAAAATTATTTGTTTGTTCCATAGAAGGATTAAAGAATCCATTATTAACACTATTCATATCATTAACATTATTTATATTATTCGTATTATTTGAAGCATTAACATTAAAACTATTATTCATACCCATAGAATTAATATCATTAATATTTCCCATCATATTCATATTATTCATATTCATTCCATTATCAACATGTTCATTATTATTATTATTAACACTATCTCTAAGTTTCTTTTTCTTTTTAGTATCTACTAAAAAGCCAACAACAGTAATAAGTAATATTACAATAACAACCACAAACCACACCCAATATTCAAGTAAAAAATCAACTACTATTTTCATTATTTATTTCCTCCCTATTTACTCTATACATAGAATAACATAATTTACTCTAAAAATCAATAATTTTAAAATTTTTCTGTAACATTTTTATCAATAAAACTAAGACACTTCATTGATAAATCCAAAGATTCCTTATATTTTCCTCTTTTAAATAACTCCTCTGCCTTAGTAAGAGCTATATCTATTTCCTCATAACTACTTCTATAACGATTACCATAAATTATAATTTTTTCAGACATACTAGCAATCTTAATCATATCATTAGTCTTATTATATATTTTAAAAACCAAATCTCTAGCAGTATCTACCCTTATATTAAGTATCTTAATAACAATTGGTTTCCTATCTAATTCCTTAATAATTTCTCTAATAGCATCTTGTGCCTCAGTAAGTTCAATATAATAACTACTAGGTATTACTGGTATTTTATAATCTTTTAGTCTATATTTAGCTTTCTTAAGTAAGTTTTCAATCGTAGCAAGCTGTTCTCTTGCTCTTGTTTCATCATCTTTCATACTAGTAATTGATCTAAGTTGAAAATCCAAATCATCTTGTAATCTAGATAACTTAAGTGATAAACCATTTAATTCATCTACTAATTTAGAATAAGCAAATGTTTTCATTTTACCCTGATCAACTAATATTTTATAATCTTGATTAATTTTTTCTAAATTCTTATTAAGAATACTAAATTTATTAATATCTTCATCAGATAAATTATAATTATATTTAATATCATCTATCTGAAGATAAATATCTCTAACAACTTTATTAATATTATCTATCTTATAACTAAACTCTTTAATATTTTGTCTAAATAAATCCTTACATTCTTTTTCTTTATCAAAATCATTATATAATTCATTAAAATATTCAATAAAAGTTTTTAATTCTATTATAGATTCTCCTAATTCTAATTTCTTTAAATTTTCCATAATATTATCTATCTTATTTTTTATTTCTTTAATATTATATTCAACATTTAAATAATCAAGTGGATAACCATCTCTTTTCATACGATAATAGTAGGTTATAGCTTCATCAATTTTATTTGGTACTAATACAGTAGCCATTAATACTATTGTAGGAATATCTTCAAGTAATTTACCTAATTTAGTTATTTTATCATCAAGTAAATTTATTTTCTTCTCTACTGATACATAATCATTATTATCCATAGCTTTCTCAAACTTAGCAAATAAATCATCAATATTATCTATTTCTTTTTCTAAATAATCCGCTATTACACCATATTCTTTTTTTGATCTTTCAAATTTATTTTGATCTTCACGATATACTATTTTTAATTTAGTAATAAGAGCCCTATTTCTTTCTTCTGAATTAGTAATTAATTTAACTTCTTCAAGTAAATGATCTGTTTTCTTTTTCAAAGAATTTATTTCTATTTCAATATTTGTAATCTTTTTAACTGCTTGTTTATAATCTTTTCTATCAATCAAAAAATCAGCTTCTGATATTAAATCAGTAAGTTCAGGTATCTTTTCATCTCTAATTGTAGTAAAAGTATTATCCCAATCATCTAATTTATTTTTTAAATTATCTGTTTTTATAAGTTCTTTAACTTTAGTTATTTCACTAAGTACAGGTACTCCTATTAAATTATTTTTTCTTATATCTAGTTCTTCTATTTCCTTTTTATACTTCTTATTCTGATTTCTTTTTATAATAACAATCGTAACTATAATAAGTATTACAGCCAATATAAAGGCAGATATTGTAATTAAAAGAACACTATCCATTAATATCACCTTTCCTACTCATAATATATTCTACCACATTTTTTTATATTTTAAAATTGTTTTTGTAATAAAAATATTTTTTTTTAAAAAGTGTATATAAAAATCAAATATAAATATTGATATTTTTATAATTTTTTAGTATAATGTATACAGGAAGAGAAATTTATCCACAATAAAAATGGGTAACACCTAGTTCCAAAAGGTGTTCTCTCCGTAAGTAGATTACGAAGCACCCCCCTGTGGTGCTTCTTTTGTCTATTTTCTATGCATCATATTGCCTATATAGACAATAGTGATAAGAGTAATCCAAGCAAATGCAAGGACTAGTTCCATTACTCAAATCTCCTAACCCCCTGAGGATGAAAGAAAACTTTTTCATACAGAATCACTCCTTTCTCCCAGAGATACTTGGAAAAATGGAGAGACGCACCTTATAAGTGTTATCTAAATAATTGTGCTATAATAGTCATAAATAGTCAATATACTAATGACTATTATTTTTATTTCATGTATACATACAATTGTATATATTACTGTCATAAGAAAGGCATTAGACTTTCTTATGATATAAAAAACCTATAAGAACTTATAACAAAAAACAAGATAAACCTTAGGTTATCTTGTCCATTCAAATTCAAAATCAAATATTCTAACAGTATCACCATCTTGAATACCCATTTTTTCTAATTCTTCATCAATACCCATTCTTCTAAGTTTATTAGAGAATCTCTCATATGCTTCTTCAGTATTAAAGTTAGTCATTCTAAATAGTTTTTCAACAGCATCACCTTTAATAACATAAACATCTTTATCTTTAACAATAGTAAAAGGTTTTTCTTTCTTAAATTTATATAAAACATGACTCTCTACTACTTCATCATCATATAAATTAGTATCTTCAATTGATTTAGTAAGTTCAGATAATTTATTAATAACTTCATCTAAACCTTCATTAATTAAAGCAGTAACTTCAAAGATATTTTTATTTTTAATCTTCTTTTTAAATTCTTCTAAATTCTCTTTAGCCTTATCTCCATCCATCTTATTAGCTATAATAATTTCTTCTTTAGTTAAAAGTTTAGGACTAAAAGATTCTAATTCTTTTCTAATAGCAACATAATCATCATAAGGATCTCTACCTTCAGTACCAGCCATATCTATAACATGAGCAATTATCTTAGTTCTCTCAACATGTTTTAAAAATTTATGTCCTAAACCTACTCCTTCACTAGCTCCTTCAATTAAACCAGGAAGATCCGCTACTACGAAAGTATTGTCTTTAGTCTTAACTACACCTAGATTAGGAGATAAAGTAGTAAAATGATAGTCTGCTATTTTAGGATTAGCATTAGATATCATAGAAAGAATAGTACTCTTACCAACCGAAGGCATACCAACTAGTCCAACATCTGCAATCATACGAAGCTCAACTTTAATATTTCTAACTTCACCAGGTTCTCCATTCTCAGCATACGATGGACAAGGATTATTACGAGAAGATAAACTTACATTACCTCTACCTCCTCTACCGCCATAAGCAATCGTAGCCATTTCACCATTTCTAGTAAGATCCGCTATTACAACACCAGTATCAGCATCTTTAACCGTAGTCCCAACCGGTACTTTTACTATTAAATCTTCACTATTACTACCATATTTATTTTTACCTTCACCATTTTCCCCATTATTTCCTTTAATTTTCTTTTGATATCTTAAATCTATTAATGTTTTTAATCCTTCATCAGCTTTAAAGATAATATCTGCTCCTTTACCACCATTACCACCAAAAGGTCCTCCCATTGGTACACAAGCTTCTCTTCTATAAGCCATACAACCATTACCACCATTACCAGCTTGAACATTAATTAATACCTCATCTACAAACATATTATCATCTTCCTTCATACTTAACTTTGAATATTACTACAAGTACTAATATAATTATTAAAACTATATAAATACCACTTACCCATAATATTCTAAGATAATTTATTTTCTTTTTTTCTTTTTTCATTTTTTACCTCTTTTATCTTTATTATTATTTTATCAAATAATTCACTTAAAAAATCAATTATATAAGTATCAACAAAGGCAAGTAACAAAATAAAAACAATACTTACTATACCAAATTTTGAAACTAAAAACAAGTCAGGAAGCAAAATTAATAGTTCAAAAAAGGAAATTATACAAAATATTAGTAATATTTTACGCCATAAATTAAGTGGTTTACATATAGTATATAAAAGTCTTAACGTAATAAAACCAGTTAATGTTACTACCACTAAACGATAATTCTCAAAGTTTTTATTAAATATTGTACAAAACATTATTATAATAAAAATATTTAACACAACAGTTATTCCATTAGGCACAGCATTTCTAAATACTTTAGCAATAAAATCTTTATCTACTTTATTATAATTAGGTTCTAAAGCTAAAAAGAATGATGGTATACCTACACATACTGAACTAATTAAGGATAATTGAATTGGATAAAAAGGATATTCATGAGATAATCCAATTGATAAAAGACATAACAAAAATGAATATGTTGTCTTAATTAAATACATTGAAGCTACTCTCTCAATATTATTTACTACTCTTCTACCTTCATTAACAATACTAGGAAGTACACTAAAGTCATCAGTTTTTAAAACAACATCAGCAACACTTCTAGCAGCACCAACTCCACTACCAAGAGCAATACCACAATCAGCCTCTTTTAAAGCAAGAATATCATTAACACCATCTCCTATCATACCAACAGTATTATTTTCTTTCAAAGCCTTAATAACCATTTGTTTCTGCATAGGAGTCATTCTACCAAAGATTGTTTTCTCTTTTACTACTTCTACTAACTCATTATAATCTTTAGGTAAATCTTTTCCTTCGATATATCTATCATAACCTTCAAAATCCAATTGTCTTAATATATTAGATACAGTACTAGGATTATCTCCAGATATTATTTTAATTTCTACTTGTTGTTCTTTAAAATAACGTAAAGTATCTCCAGCATTACTTCTAATATTATCTTTTATTACAATAAAACCAATTACATCTAATTTATTCTTTTCTTTAGCTAAAGTAATTATTCTATAACCTTTCTTTACATACTTATCTAATTCCGGATAATCACTAATACTCTTATCAGTAATATATTCTAAGGCTCCCAAATAATATTTAACTCCCTCAATTATAGTAATACTACACTTTTTAGCAGAACTAAATGGTATTCTATCTTCTACTTTTAAATTATCTTTAACACCATATTTATTCTTTAAAGCCTTATCAGTAGAATTATTAGCATCATTAGTATTAATATTAGCAATAATATCTTCAATATTATCTTTATCATTTAATTTAATTAATTCTACTACTTCCATAGTACCATCAGTAATAGTACCAGTCTTATCTAAACATAATACATCAACACATGATAATATCTCTATACCATGTAACTTCTCTATAATAACATTCTTTTTAGCCATCTTAACAACACCTGCCGTTAAAGCAATTGAAGTAAGAAGTACTAATCCCTCTGGTATCATACCAATAATACCCGCTACTGTAGATAAAATAGCTTCATTATAAGATTGTCCACTATAAAAATATTGACTAACAAATAATAGTATTCCCACTGGTACTATTAAAAAAGTAATTATCTTTAATATCTTATTAATAGTATTTTGTAAATATGAAGAATTATCTTTAATAGAAGTAGCCTCTTTAATCAAGTTATTAGCATAATTATTCTTACCAACACTAATTACTTTAGCATAAGCACTGCCACTAGTAACTATTGAACCAGACATAATTTTATCATCTTTTCTCTTAATAATAGCATCAGATTCCCCAGTAATAACAGATTCATCCACTTCTAAACTACTAGACTTCATAACAACCATATCTACTAGTGCTGATTCACCACTAGTAAGATAAATAATATCATCCATAACAATCTTTTCTTTAGGTATCTCTATCTTTTTACCTTCTCTTACTACTGTTACAGTATCTTGATCTGTTACCTTTAATTTTTCTAATATTTTCTTTGACTTAAACTCTTGATATATAGCAATAACCGTATTAAATATTACCGTACCAACAAACAAACAATTTTGAAGTGATCCCGTTGTTAATACTAACACTAATAAAGAAATATTTAATATATTAAATAGTGTTATAGTATTAGATAAAATTATTTGTTTAGTTGTTCTAGTATACTTAACTTTCTCCTCATTACTTAAACTATTATTCTCTCGATATTCTACTTCTTGTCTATTTAAACCTTCCATAGTTCCTCCTAGTTAAAAAGGGCTTAATAATGCCCTTATTTTCTATAATAATAAACTCCACTATCCATACCAGGAAAAGCCATAACATTTCTCGGATTAAATGAATAGTTATTAAAGAAAGTAGCATGATGACCACTAGCCATTCCTAAATGTAAATGAGCTCCAAAACTTACACCAGTATTTCCAACATAACCAATAACATCATCAGTTGTTACTGCTTTACCTTGATACATACCAGAAGCAAAACTACTCATATGCATATAAACAGTAGTATAATCTACTCCATTAACATTATGATAAATATAAATAGCATTACCCCCTCCAGATATCCAACCAATACGAGCAATAGTTCCTTTAGCAACAGGATATATAGGAGCACCATATATATTAGGATGCCATAAATCTATACCATGATGATAACCACCAATATTAGGTCTCTCAAAAGCATAACCAGTATAATTATCACTAACAGTAAGATAACTAAGTGGATATCTCCATCCAAAAGATACAGGAGTTGCTAAGCAAGAACTAACATCTTGATTTAACTTACAACCCATTTTTTCATAGTAGGCAATCTCTTTCTTATAATCACGAATATCTTCTTCTATCGTAGATCCTTCTTTATCATAAGATTCAGCATTTGATTTTAAAGTAATCATCTTACTATTTAACTCACTACTCTTAGCCTCAAGAGTTCCCTGTTTACTAGCAAGTTCTTTCTTTTTATTTTCCAAAGTAGTAATTAACTCTTTTAATTCATCCATTAACTTAGTATTATAATCAGTAAGTTGTGATACTACCGAATACCTATATATAAAATCAGTATAAGAATCAGCCTCAAATAAATATTCTAAGTAAACATTTTCTCCATTAGATACTTGAAGAAACTTAAGTAACTCATCAGTTTCTTTACTCTTTTCTTCTATTTGCTTTTGACTACTTATAATATCATCTTCTGATTTCTTTATATCACTTTTTATCTTTGATATACTAGATATAATTGAAGCTATTTCATTATTTACAGCTTTAATCTCATTAGCATTCAACTCTTTCTTATTTTGATTATCCGAGTATTTCTTTTCCAAATTCGCTAACTCATTTTTTAACTGTCCAAGTGTTTTAGCTTCTACTTTATAACTAGGAATAAACACCATAGTCATTATTATAAATATAAATAATATTTTTTTCTTCATCTTATCACATCTTCCTAGAATAATTATATATTAAATGAATGCTTTAGTCAATAATTTAATCCTATATTAATATCTCTTTAAATAACTACCTGAAGCAAATGGTACTAAATTTCTTGGATTAAAGGAATTAGCATTAAATCTACTAACATCATTACCAGTAGCTACTCCAAAATGTAAGTGACCACCACAAGTACAATAATCATAGCCCCCTTTACCAGCATAAGATACAGAACACTGACTAGGATTCATAGCACCCGTAGTTAATCCACCAGTTAAACCAACAACAGTATTAGTATCAACTATATCATCAACATTAACCTTAATTTCTAATAAATGCATATAAACAGTCGTATATGGAACCCCATTAATAGTATGATAAATATAAACCATATTACCACCACACGAACCTCTTCTTACAATATAAGCAACTCTTCCTTTAGCAGCTGCATATGCATAAGTTCCTTCGCTTGCCCCTAAATCTATACCACGGTGTGAAGTACCACCACAACCAATACAATCAGTTCTAACTACTTGATATTCACTAGTTACCCAAGCACTAGTAAGAGGTAATTTCCAACCACTAGAGTTAGGAATAGTAACGCAAGAATTAATATTTTGATTTAATTTACATCCTTTTGATTCATAATATTTAATATCTTTTTCTTTAGCATCAATATCTTCATCAATAGTAGTACCCTCTTCTTCTAATTTAGATAAATTAGCCTTCAAAGTAGCAAGTTTAGAAGCTAAGTTATTACTCTGCACTTCAAGTTCTTTTTGCTTACTAGCAAGAGTTACTTTACTATCTTCTAATTCTTTAACTAATTTCTTTAAACTTTCCATTAAATTACTATTATACTCAGTAAGTTGTGATACAACTGAATATCTATATATAAAATCAGTATAAGAATCTGCTTCAAATAAATATTCTAAGTAAACATTTTCCCCATTAGATACTTGGAGAAACTTAAGTAGTTCATTAGTCTCTTTATCTTTCTCCTCTATCTCTTTCTCAGAACTACTAATTTTCTCAGTAGCAGCAATAATCTCTTTCTTCGTATTTTCTATTTCAATTTGTGTATTATCAATATCCACTCTTAAAGACTTAATTTGACTATCAGTTAAATTCTTATTATTCTCAGTAGCAGCTTTTTTAGATTTTAAATCTGCTAACTCATTTTTTAAATCTTGAAGAGTCTTAGCTTCTACCTTATAACTAGGAATAAACATTATAATCATTATTAGAAATATTACTAATATTTTTTTCTTCATTTAATCACAACTTTCCTAACATAATTATATATTAAATAATTATTTAGGTCAACAATTAAAAGGGAGTTTACATTTTTTGTAAACTCTCTCTTTTCTTATAAAAAAGTTATCCTATGCCAATTACCTTTAAATCATTAGTTATCGACCACTTATGATCATCTAGACCCCAAAAGTAGTCGATAACTGCCATTTTTTCATAATTTTTTATCTTTTTTAATAATATTATCACATTAAAATATCAACAAATCCGGAATTCAATTCCTAAAATGTATAAAATATTAAGATATATCTTTTACCTCTTTTCTTTTTATAAAACTAATTATAAATATTAATACTATCGATATATATAATATTATCTTAATATCATTAATAAAATAACCAATTAAACAGAAGATACTTCTAGTAAAACAAAAAATTATTTCTACTAATACTATATACCCTTTTATATTAGTGTATTTCTTAATATTATAAATATTTTCCGCTGATACAATTTCAAACATCTTAATACCAAGACCTTCAAAGAAACCTATTACTAATATCAAATAATTACTAATAATATTTAATTTTAATAATAATATTATACAAAACAATATATTTAAGTATTTAAAATATTTATTATCATCTATCTTTCTAACAAAGAAGTAAATAAATATACAAGCACTAACACCCATTATAGCATTAAAAATACCAATATATTCAATCTTATTATTTATAAATAAATATAGATATAATGGCTGAAGAGATAAATTAATTACTTTAGCCTGCTCCAAGATAAAGAATAGTAGTTTATTCTTCTCTATTTTTTGATATTTAATTATCTTATTATTTTCTTTAATATCTAACTTAAATAAAGGTATTATTGCTACTACCGATAATACAATAACTATTATAGCAAGTACTATTAAAGATAATTTCTTAGTAACATAACTAACTATAATAGGAGCTACAATTAAACCAATATTACTAAAAATTAAAATACTTCCTATTTCTTTTTTTCTTTCTTTATCCATAGCCTTAATAGCAAAGTAATGTCTTAAACTATGATAACTATAACAACCTATTCCATATATAATACTAAATATTATTAGATTACTAATAGTTTTATCCATCGTAGACATAAAATAAAAACTTATACTAAAAATTATACTAGAAAGTATTAATATATATTTAGCATTAATATATTTAGTTAAATAAATAACTATAACACTAATAATGCCCCCAACAAAATATAAAATAGTAAAAAATAATAATATTTCTTTTAAAGAATATCCCATTTTATATAATAATACAGAAGAAAAGACTTCTACTATATTTCTTGCAATAGTAGATATCATAATAAATAAATTATATTTTTTAATATTTGACATATAATCACCATTATTATTATGTATTTTTTATATTATATGATACAATATAAAGAGGTGATTTATTATGTTTAAATATACATTAGATAATAAAAGATATCATACACTTAATTACTATCTAAAAAACAAATTTAATGATAAAGTAATAAAAATAAGTTTAAATGGTAATTTTACTTGTCCTAACATCGATGGTACTAAAGGCTATGGTGGTTGTATATATTGTTCTAAAAGTGGTTCAGGTGAACATGGAGGTAATCCTAACAAAGATTTAACAACCCAATTTAATGAAGTAAGAGAAGTAATAGAAAAGAAATGGTCTAGTAATAAATATATCGCTTATTTTCAAGCACGAACTAATACTTATGCCCCTCTTAATGTATTAAAAGAAAAGTATGAAGAAGTATTAAAGATAGATAATGTTATAGGTTTATTTATTGCTACTAGATGTGATGCTATAACCAAGGAAACACTAGATTACTTAGAAGAACTAAATAAAAGAACTTTCTTAGTAATAGAATTAGGCCTTCAAACTATTCATGAGAGTACTTCTAAATTAATTAATCGCGGTCATACTTTAAAAGAATTTGATGATATGGTCAAAAAATTAAGAGATAGAAATATTAATGTAGTTGTACATATAATTAATGGCCTACCTTATGAAACGGAAGAAATGATGTTAGATACAGTTAAACACTTAAATAATCTTGATATTCAAGGTATTAAAATACATATGTTAAATATATGTAAAGATACTCCTATTGAAACATTATATAATAAAGAACACTTTCATATTCTTACTAAAGAAGAGTATATTGATATCGTAATCAAACAATTAGAATTATTAAGAGAAGAAATAGTTATTCATCGAATTACCTCTGACCCTGATAAAGATTCTCTAATAGAACCTACTTGGTTATTAAAAAAATTCTGTTTACTTAATGATATTGATAAAGAAATGAAAAAAAGAGATACTTACCAAGGTAAATACACCAAATAAAAGACTTCACTCGAAGTCTTTTATTCATAATATTCTACTATTTCTTCTAAATCTTTTCTTGGTCTCATCTTAGGTTCTTGATTAGGATAACCAATAACAAGTGAACTAACTAACTCCATATCATTATGCTTTGTCATATCTAAAATTTCATTTTCTACAAAATCAGTATCTCCTATCCAAAGAGTACCAAGATTTAATTCAGTACTTCTAAGACACATATTCTCTATAGCAGCTCCTACTGATAAAGTATCATATCTATCCCACTCATCATCTTTACTTTTTAATATCAATATAAGTACAGGTGCTTCTTTTATTACATTAGCAGTAAAACTAACACTATATAATCGACCATCTTTATTTTTATTCTGAACATATTTAATCATTAAATCTGCTATCTCATTTTTCATCTCAGTACTAACTTTAACAAAATACCAAGGTTGTCTATTTTTAGCAGATGGTGCTAACCTACCAGCATTTAATATATCTAATATTTGTTCTTTACTTACTTTAACATCTTTATATTTTCTAATACTTCTTCTATCCTCTATTGCTTTTATTGTATCCATATTTATCCTCCATCTTAAAGAAATTATATTATTTTTATTTAACTTTGTCAATTACCTAAACTAAATGATTAATAGAGAGACTTAATTATTTAAGGCTCTCTATTACCTATGAAGACCTAAGGCTTCATAGGATATTAAAAGAACTAGTTTTAACTAGTTCTATATTTTTAGAATAATCTTAATATATCATTAAAAGTTACATATACCATAAGAAGCATAAGTAGCATAAAGCCTATACTATTTACCATAGCCTCTGTCTTAGCAGGCACAGGTTTTCTTCTTATCTTTTCAATAATTAAGAATAATACTCTACCACCATCAAAAGCAGGGAATGGAAGTAAGTTAATAACTCCTACATTCATAGATAAGTAAGCAGTCAAATACATAATATTTTGAAATCCTTGTTTAGCCTGTGAATCCACTATCGAATAAATACCAACTGGACCAGATAAATCTTTAGCAGATACACCACCAGTAAATAATTGTTTAATAGTAGTAAGCATTAATTTATATAAACTAACAGTAGTCTCTCCTGCATAAGTAATAGAACTAACAAATCCTCTTCTAACAGTATTATCAATTCCTATACCAACAACATAACTCTTATTACCATCTTTATCCTCTATCGTATTAGGTTTTACTATTACAGTTCTCTTATTACCATCTTTATCTTTTAGTACAAAAGAAATATCATTACCTTTAGAAGAAGCAATATATAATTGTACCTCACTCCAACTAGATACCCTATTACCATCTACTGATAATATCTTATCGCCTTCTCTAATACCAGCAGTATAAGCAGGATATTCAGAACTAACATTAGCTATAATTGGTTTAGTAGAAATACTACCATATATTAAAGCCATCACAAATAATAATACAAAAGCAAAAATAAAGTTAAAACTTGCTCCCGCTATCATAATAATAAATCTTTGCCATACTGGCTTAGTATATAGCATTCTCTTCTTATCTATTTTAGTATTATCGTCAGCATCTTCTCCTGCTAATGAAACAAATCCTCCTATTGGTATTGCCCTAATACAATATTCAGTCTCTCCCCCTTTCTTCTTATGATGTAATAACTTTGGTCCCATACCTATAGAGAACTCATATACATATACACCAAATAATTTAGAAAAGATAAAATGTCCAAATTCATGAACCAATACAATTCCCCCTAATATTAATATAAACCATAATATTGCCATTCAATTTCCTCCTTTACAATATATTAAGCATTATTAACATACCAAGTGATACAAATATCACACTATCAAATCTATCTAATATACCACCATGTCCTGGTATAATATTAGAATAATCTTTCTTATCAAAATATCTCTTTATAGAACTAAATACTAAGTCTCCACTTTCACTTAAAAATACTAATACCAAAGACATAATAATAGTCTTAATAATAGACAAATCTCCTACTAAAGAGTAATAAAACATTGTACCAATAAAACAACCCATAATTCCTCCTATTAAGCATCCTTCTATTGTCTTTTTAGGAGATATATCAGTAAATCTATGTTTACCAATTAACATTCCACTAATATAAGCATACGTATCAGTAATAAAAGCTATTACAAATATATATATACCCTTAAATATATCACTACCCATCATATCTATTATATTTAAGAAAGCATATCCTATAAAATATATTATTCCAAATAAATATAAACTATCATTTATATTATATCTATCCTTATCGTCATAGAAGATAATAGGTAATATCAAAGATATTAAACTTATACATATTACTACTTTATTATCTAATTTCAATACTAAATTATTTATCATAAAGAATATCATTAATAAATAACTAATTATCTTTATCAAATCAATCTTTCTCTTTTTATATTTAATATCTATTAATTCTCTTAAACCTAGTAAAGAAACAACTGTCATAGTAATACTAAAAACAGTATTTCCTAGTAATAAAGAAGTTATTAATATAAATAAAACAATAAAAGCTCCTAATAATCTTTTCTTCATACTACCTCCTATGCAATTTTATAGTCATCTTCTAATGAAAAAATTACATTCTCTTCAATCCAATTCTTTCTAGGTTCTACAGCATCACCCATAAGTACAGATACTCTCTTTTCAGCAAGAGCAGCATCAGATATATTTACTTTTATTAGTTTTCTTTCTTTAGGATCCATAGTAGTTTCCCATAACTGATTAGCATTCATTTCACCAAGTCCTTTATATCTTTGAACTTTATAGTTTACTCTACCACTAGTTTCATCTTTTAACTCTTCATTACTCCAAGCATATACATGTTTATTACTATAACTAACCTTATATAAAGGAGGCATTGCTATATATAAATGACCATCTTCAATTAAAGGTTTCATATATCTATAGAAGAAAGTTAAAAGTAAACACTGAATATGAGCACCATCATCATCAGCATCGGTCATAATAATAACCTTACCATAATTAATATCTTTAACATCAAAATCTGTTCCTACTCCAGCACCAATTGTATAAATCAAAGTATTAATTTCTTCATTCTTAAAAATTTCTTCCATCCTTGTCTTCTCAGTATTCAATACCTTACCTCTAAGTGGAAGAATAGCCTGTGTCTTTCTATCTCTACCCTGTTTAGCACTACCACCAGCAGAATCACCCTCTACAATAAATAACTCTTTTTCCATAGCCTTCTTACTTTGAGCAGGCGTTAATTTACCAGATAATAATCTTTCAGTCTTTTTATTATCTTTACCTTTTCTAGTTTCTTCTCTTGCCTTTCTAGCAGCTTCTCTAGCTTCTTTTCCTTTTAAAGCTTTACCAACAATCTTCGTAGCTACAGCTTTATTCTCTTCTAAAAAGAATTTTAACTTTTCAGTAACTATTGCTTCTACTATTGTTCTAGCAACAGGAGTACCAAGTTTAGCTTTAGTCTGACCCTCAAATTGTAATAAATCTTCTGGTATTTGAACAGATATAATAGCGGTAAGTCCCTCTCTAACATCAGAACCATCAAAACTTTTATCTTTCTTTAAGTATCCATTAGTCTTAGCATAATCATTAAGAACTTTCGTAATAGCAGTCTTAAATCCTACTTCATGAGTACCACCATCACTAGTTTTAACATCATTAACAAATGAAACAATATTTTCAGCATAACTATCAGTATATTGCATAGCTATTGATACATTTACTTTGTCTTTACTAGCACTAAAACATAATGGTTTATGAAGTACGCCTTTATTTTCATTCAAATATTCACAGAAGGCTTCTAGTCCATTTTCATAATGATATTTTTCACTTCTACCTTCTATCTCATCTACTACTTCTATAGTTAGACCACTAATTAAAAAAGCACTCTCTTGCATTCTCTCACATATAGTAGAAAAACTAAAAGTTGTTGTCGAAAATATAGTAGGATCAGGTTTAAATTTAACAGTAGTTCCCGTCCTATTAGTAGTACCTACTTTCTTAAGAGGAATTGCTACCTTACCACCGTCTTCAAACTTAATATAATATTCTCCACCATCTCTTCTAGTTACTACCTCCATAACCGAACTTAAAGCATTAACAACTGATCCACCAACACCATGTAAACCTCCAGATACTTTATAACCACCTTCACTAAATTTACCACCAGCATGAAGTACAGTATAAATAACCTCAGGCGTACTCTTACCTGATGAATGCATACCAACAGGAAGTCCTCTACCTTTATCAGTTACACTAACACTACCATCCTTATGAAGAACTATCTTTAAATGATTACCATAACCATTTAATGCTTCATCAATAGAATTATCTACTATTTCCCATACTAAATGATGTAATCCTCTTTTATCAGTAGAACCAATATACATACCAGGTCTCTTTCTAACGGCTTCTAATCCTTCTAGTATCTTAATTGAACTCTCATCATATTTTGCTGTCATTTATATCACTCTCTCTATCAATTCCATATCAATTATACTATAAAATAACATCTCTATCAAGGTATTTGTCATTCAATTTGACAAAAAAAAGAACAATTAATTCAAATTGCTCTCTAATATTTCTTTAAACTTTAAACAATCATCAATACTATAATTATTAATTAAACTAATAGTAACAGCATCATCAATACTAACATTATTACTATTTGTAAAATCTTTTAACTCACCAAGCATAGCAATAAACTTCTTATAATCATCTAGTGAATAACTATCTTTCCTAATTTCTTCATTAGAAGTAACAACATCTATTTTACCAGTATTATCTAATTCATTAGTTACTTCACTTATATTCTCATTACCAGAAGATTCTGAGGTAACCATAGTATCAACAATATCATTTTTATCCTCTAACGAATCTAAAGTAACAGTATTAATTCTTAAATTATCTTTAGCCTTATTATTCTTAATAATAACAACTTTATCCTCATTAGCATCATTTACTATATCTTGAAATGATTCAATATTACTTTTTTCTTTATATTCTTTGTACTTATTTTCAAATACTTCTTGTGGATTAACAATATCATGTTCATCAACGCTTAATACATTTTCATAATAATTAACAGGTATACGTCCATTTAAAATATCATCAAAAGTAACAACATTACTATTATTTTCTTTAACATCATCAGTACCTACATTAGTATCAACATTACTTACTTCTTCAATAACCTCAGGTTCTACATTATTACTTTTTATTTCATAAGTTACTATAGAAGTTTCTTTTACTTCAGATACCGCTTCAACTGGTGTTAAAACATTATTATAACTAGAGGTATCTTTAGTAATATCAATTCCTTCTACATCAGGCTTTATATCACAAGTAACAAATTCTCTTTTCTTATTACCAATTCTATCACAAATAACTGAAGTAGTATAAACAACAATTAAAGATAATACCCATAAAACAAACAAACCAATACTAATTTCTAATACTGCTACTAAATTAATGTTAGTATATAATTCATTAGGAGTAAAAACATCAATCTTATTCTTAGCAATAATATTAAGAATAATAACGAGTAATATATTATTCATAACAAAAGTAATACCATTAATAATCTTATATATTTTATTAAGCATCTTATTAAACATACTAGTAATAAAAGCAATAGCCACAATAAGTAATGTACCAACATAAACATACACAGATGGAAAATAAATATTACTAAAAAATATAGTCATAAAATTATCAAATACTTCTGCTAACTCTTTATAATTAATTACAATATCAATACCAAGTATTAATAACAAAGATAAAGTAATAATCATAATATATTTCCTATTATCAATCTTTTTAATCAAATATAAAAATGTAGCAATAACCAAAACTCCAAGAAAAATAAATATAAATTTAACATCCAATATCATATCAAATAATATTTTAAATTTCTCTACAATTGACAAATAAGACATCATTTTCACCCCTTTCCTTAAATTTTATTCAACACTAGTTAAATATGAAATATATACCGTTTGATGATAATTATCATCCTTTGTACAAGTAATAAGTGTAAGCGTAGTATTATTCTTATTTCTAAGAATTCTAACTCTACCAGTCTTTTTTTCATTATATATCTTATCAATTTTATATACATATTTTTTATTATTATAGTGAATAACAATATCATCATTAACTTCTAACATATATAAATTAGCAAAATAACTATTATTATAATTACCAGAATGACCCGCTATAATAAGATTACCACCTTTAATATCAGGATAATTAGATTCCGGTAAAACATATAAATTAAACTTAACATTATTAAGATTAGAATCTTTATTATAAAATCCCTTATATAAATTAATCTTACTAATATCAATAATACCTAAATATTCTTCATAAGTATAATTAGGATTTTCCCCTTTATTTTCTTCTACATTATCAATATTTTCATCTTGATTATTAAGACTATCATCCATATTCATTGAAGATAATGCCAAATTCATTTCACTAAATACAACATCCCTTTTATCTTTAATATAATCAGAAAGCAAAACGAGAGTACCACATATAACTAGTATTACTCCCGCTGCTATTTGATATTTTAAATTAATTTTCTTCATTCTTTTTATAATTTCTGTATACAATTACAGAACCAAGTCCTATAATAAGTAATCCAATTAAAGATGTTGTAATAGTCTTAAATGTTCCTGTACTAGGTACCTCAATAGTTTCAGGAGTATTATACATAATAACCTTACCATCAACAGTACCATCTTCTTTAACTACAAATGTAACAGTCTCTTTAGATAATTCATATCCATCTGGAGCAATTACCTCAGTTAAAGTATATTTACCAGGAGCAAGGCCTTCAATAACATGTGATTCATTAGTAGATACCCAAGCTTCAATTAAATTACCTTTTTCATCTTTAAGTTCAAGATGAGCTCCCGCTAATTCTTCACCAGTAGTAGAATCAACCTTACTAATAACAACAACAGGCTTATCTTTAGGAGTATTTTCCATTTTAACCTTAGTTACACTACCATCACTCTTAACAGTAAAAGTAATAGTTTCATTACTAAGAACATATCCATCTGGAGCAATAGTCTCAGTTAAAGTATATTTACCAGGAGTTAAATTCTTAATAACATGAACTTCATTAGTACTAGTCCATTCATCAACAACTTTACCACTTGCATCTTTAACAACAAGATGAGCTCCCGCTAATTCTTCACCAGTAGTTACATCAACTTTACTAATTTCAACAACAGTAACAACATTAAGTTTAACAGTAGTACTATCATTTACATTAGAATTTTCTGGATATAAAGCACCAGTATTTTGAACATTAGAACGAGTAGAAGTATAAGCATAAGCCTTATTAATAGTTCCTTTAGCAGAAACATTAACCTTAAACTCATTAGATATTTTTTTAACATTACTTACAGGAACCTTAACTAAGAAAGATTCATTAGTAGCAAAAGTAGTTTTAGCATTTCCCTTTGTATCAGTAACAATAGTACCTTCAGGTGCATTACTTAAACTAACAGTATAATTACCAACAGTACCAGTAGTCTTAACACCCATACTAGAACTTACATAATATTTACCATCACTTGATAATGATAAATTACTATTACTATTATTAATTTTAATAGAAGGACTAGTATAAGAATAACTATTAGCACCATTAACAAGTTTAGCCATTTCTACAACTATATCACTAGAATTACCACGATAAGTACCATTAGCTAAATTAAAATATTCAAATGTCGAATCATTAGGATTAATTACATACCAAATAGCTAACCCAGTAGTATAATAATCCTTATCAGCATTACCAAATATACTCTTATTTGGATAACCATTTTCCATAACATAAGCAACTTTTGAACTAAGTTCTTTTTGTAAAGTATATTTTTCTGTAGTACCAGAACCAATTGGAGCTTTACTTCTTTCTATACAATAAACAATCTTACCATCAGTAGTCTTCTTAAATTGTATATTAATATATTGACAGCCTTTTAAATAACTAGAGCAATAAATAGTATGTAATTTACTACCATCAATAACATAACTACTTGGAGCAGTAGTCTCCGCATTAGCAGTACCTATAAATAGCATACTAACTAACATAATTAAACTAAATAAAATATTCTTTAATTTCATAATATAAAACCTCCCTTTGAAATCGGTATATATACTACCACTTTTTTTAAATATTGTCAATAGATTTAAAGAAAAAATAATACGAACAAATATTCAAAAGAAAAATCCATATACATGGATTATTTCTTCTTATCAATCATTTCATTTATTACCGTTCCAAAAGATGCAATACCACTCATATCTGATGGAATAATAATCTTAGTAGAACTACCATCTGCTAATTTCTCTAGTGCTTCATAACTTTTTAAAGTAAGAACTGATGAGTCTGCTTTAGCTTCTTTTAATAATCTAATACCATCAGCCTCTGCCTGCTTCATTTTAAGTAAAGCCTCTGCTTCACCTTCAGCCATCTTAATTTGTGCTTCCTTATGAGCTTCTGCCTTTAATATAGCCGATTCTTTTTCACCTTCTGCTATCAAAATACTAGATTTCTTTTCCCCCTCAGCTTGAAGAATCTTCTCTCTTCTTTCTCTTTCAGCACGCATTTGCTTCTCCATAGCTTCTTGAATATCTCTAGGTGGAAGTATATTTTTCACTTCTACTCTATTTACTTTAATTCCCCACGGATCAGTAGCTTCATCCAAAATACTTCTCATCTTAGAATTAATAATATCTCTTGAAGTTAAAGTTTGGTCAAGTTCTAACTCACCAATAATATTTCTAAGTGTAGTAGCAGTTAAATTCTCAATAGCATTAATTGGATCTTCAATACCATAAGTATATAACTTAGGATCTGTTATTTGAAAATAAACCACTGTATCTATTTGCATAGTAACATTATCTTTAGTTATAACAGGTTGTGGTGCAAAATCCTTTACTATTTCTTTTAAACTTACTTTATTAGATACCCTATCTACAAATGGTATCTTAAAATGTAAACCATTATTCCATGTAGTTAAATAACTACCAAGTCTTTCTATAACATAACTTCTAGCCTGTGGTACTACTTTAATATTTGGTATTATAAATATTACCACAATTACTAATATAGCAATTAATAATTCCATATTATTTTTCCTCCCATTTCTTTACTTTTAATTTAACACTATTAATAGATAATACTTTTATATTTTCTCCTTTAGAAATATCAGTATCGGAATAAGCTGACCATTTCTTACCATCTACCTTTACTTCTCCAATATTATCTTTAATAATATCCTCAGTTACAATCCCCTTCATTCCTATTATCCTATCAATATTTGTTTTACTATTATTCATTTTAATTTTACTATATAACTTTCTACTAATAGGCATAAGTAATACTCCTACTAAGACAAATATAGCAATTTGTATTAATATATTATCAGTAAATAAAGAACTCACCATAGCAAGTAAACTACTTATAACAAACCAAATACTAACTAAATTAGTTGTAGATATTTCTATTATTCCAAGTATTACTGCTAGTAAAAGCCATATATAAAAATTTTCCATTCTACCACCTACTACAAAATATGTCTCATCTAGTTATAGTATAACAAAATATCAAAGTATTTACAATAACATTTATCACCTTCCATGAAAATCCAAGGTATTTTCATGTCCAATCTAGCCTAATTCTTAGTCTATATTGGAGTCTTTAGTAGACCTATCATATTCATAGTTATTACTATATACTAAATTTAACTTGCAAGTTTACTATCACCAGTTTTATAATCTATTATAATACCATCCTCAATGTTATAAACAAAGACATTAAATTTAATACCTTTGCCATTATCTTCAACTGAGTATGCTTCCATTTCTACTCCTGTTGCTACTAGATTATTACCTTCAAATACTGGTGTTACCCGATATAAAACATGATTACCAGTATCTTTGATATATTTAGTTACCATATTTTCAAATTGTAACATTCCTTTAGTATTCATACTCCTAGTACAAGTAATTAAATTTTTTTCATTAGCATTTTCCCCAGTTAACTGGTATCCTATTAAATGACATCTATTATATAAATATTTACCATCTATATGATCATATTTAACAGTATGCCAACCACTTGGTTTTATAAAGCCAATAGAGCCCCTCTTTTCAGTAGGCATTAACTCTTTACTTATATTAGCATAAGCAACACCACATCTACCTAATGAATCAAGTTCACTATACTTTTCAAAACTATCAGTAGTATATTCTTCTTCTTTAAAATAAGGATTATTATCATTAACTATAACATAACTATTACCATTATAATCAGCAATATCTTCCATATTAGAACTACTACTACCACTATTTATTAAACTATATGTATAATTATAAATATCATCTTTACAATAAAATAAAACTCCTAACAATAAAATAAAAACAAATAATTTACTTCTCTTCTTCATATTCTTACCTCTATTTAAGTATATCATAAATTATTTGTTTTTTATATAATTAATATTTATTTTATGAGCAAAAATATCATATCTTATTCGAGTAAAAGTATTTTAATTCTATTAAATTATTTTTCTTTTAATTTCTTATTCATATCAACATATCTTCTATCAAGTGCATTCTCACTAGTTATGGCACTATGACCAGTTTGCATCTCATAAGATTCTTTTGCTTTTTTAGATACATCACCACCTCTTTTGGCAACTTTTAAATTATCTTTTAATCCTTGCGGTCTCTCCTTTTTAGCTATATCTCTTGCAGTTACCTCCCCCAAATCAGTTAGTATTACTTCTATATCTGACATATTATCTCTTAAAGATTCTTTTCTTATACCTTTAAAATCTTTATATTCATTAGCTTTCATACCAGACCAGGCTTTATAAATCTCATTTGTTAATATTGCATATTCATAATTTTTAGTGATACCATTTTCTTTCCATACATCTGTTAACTTCTTACGGTTAAGAATTCCTTTTAATCTTACTTCAATCCAACTATCTGAATATCCTTTCTTACGATAATAATCAATTGCTCTATCAATTGCTTTTTCTGGATCAAATACTTCATCAATTCTTTCTTTTCCTAAAGAGGCTAACCACATTTTAAATGGCTCTGCTTTAGGACTAGGAACTGACTCAATAAGTCTAAATATACCTTCAGTATCAAGTGTATCGGTTTGCCTATTTTTTCCATCAAGGGCTTTCATTTTCAACTGCACGATTTTTTCGTGCAATTCACTTCCCTCTTCTTTTAATTTTCTTTTTAAATCGCTCCAATAGTTTCTTGGAATATTAGCATTAGTTAATGCACTAATAACATCAACTACACTAAAATAATAATCTTGTTTTTCACTATCCCAAATACTTCTTATTTCACTACCTTCAAATAAATTTGTGATAGTATCTAATTTATTTTCTTTCAAAATATTGCCTCCTTCTTGCTATTTTTTACTAAGGTGTTATGTGTTGTTACCTTAGTTTACCTGTATTACTACAGGTCATCTCCTTCCAAATTCATTTTGCCCGGCACTTAAATTAAATTCAATTACTAATATTCCTCGTACCATGCGAGGTTAGGCTCTAATATTAATTAATTATATCATACGGCAGACTATGTCCGCAACCTAACCATCAAAATTTTTCAATTTTTCACAAAAAAAAGCAAACCCCCACTTGAAATAGTTTGCCAAAACAGTATAATAACTGTTACGTGCTCTATCGCACACTCAAATTCAATTTAAAACGGTCTATGCCGTAATGTAGTCTATGCTACTAAATATCGGAACCTCAAGAATACTTTTTTGCTCCATGTTTACAATATGCATAACTACTCAGGAAGGTTTGCAATGAATATAATAGAACAAAATAAAGAAAAAATCAATGGTATTTTAGAATATTTATAATTACCTGGAGTTGCTCCAAATAAATGTAGGATATTATCTTTAAATAATATTCCTATTATTGTAACTATAATAATTAATATTATTTGCATAACCATACTATTTCCGATAGCTTTATTAGCTCCTTCTTTATCTTTTTTACCAGAATATAAACTAAATAAAGAGGCTGCTCCATCTCCTAGTAAAAGACATATGGCAAGGGCAATTAATATAAATGGATAAACAACATTAGTAGCCCCATTACATAGAATACTAATTGCTTCACCAGTTAGGCTATCTACTTCTGATATATAACCAATGTATATTTGGTCAACGATGTTATATAATGAAGCTACTAACATTGATATAACGCATAGAAGAGAAAACTTTATTAGTAATTTACCTATTTTTCTTTTACTAAATCTAATTGTTTTTTTCACCATATCCTTAAAAAAACGTAAATCCCGTCTGGACTTACGTTTGTATAACAACTCGACCTACTAATTATAACATTTTTTTATTTTGGTATCAATTTTTTAATTTTTTTATTCTATTTTTTGTTGTTATATGATATAATTTACTTGTGTCCTCGTAGCTCAGTAGGATAGAGCAATTGCCTCCTAAGCAATAGGTCGCTAGTTCGATTCTAGTCGAGGACGCCATATTTTAAAATAAAGGTCTTATTACAAGACCTTTTTTACATTATCAGTAATAATTTCATCTACTTTAATATCATATTTATCATTATCTATTTTATCTATTAAACACTCAGTATAACATAATCCTATCTTATAAACATTATGATTACTATAAAACTTATCATAAAATCCTTTACCATAACCTATTCTATATAAATCATAAGAAAAACATATACCAGGAGTAATAGATACAGTATTACTAAAATCTTCTATTTTATTATTACTAATAGGTTCTAGTATTCCAAAATAACCTTCCATTAATTCATCTAATGAATTAATGTAGTAGAAGTTCATTATACCATTATCTATTCTTGGTACTCCAATTTTCTTTTTATTTATAAAGTATTTAATTATATTTATAGTATCTACTTCTTCTTCATTTGATACATATATCAGTAGAGTATCAGCATCTATAACCTTAGTATTATTAATAACTCTATTAAAAATAATATTATTCCTATCTTCTTTATCAATAATACTTCTTCTAATTTCTTTATATTTACTTCTCAGTAACTTCTTCATCATAATACATACTTAGTAATAGCAAGATAAATAACACCTGCTAATAGTAGTAAACCAACTATCAAAAAGAAAACTTTAACTCCCGTATGACTCTTTTCCTCAAATAAATCATCATCATCTTCATCAGCAAAATCCTTTTTAGTAAAATTAAATGAACCACTATAAAAAGTTTCTCCATCTTTAATTTTTTCAATCATAGTAACTTCATCTTTAACAATTGGATCAGTAACAACAGTATTATCACTACCTTTTAAATCTACTAGTATATCAAGTGGTAAAGAATCAGTATTAGATACCTCTTTTTCTTTTTCAGAAGTAACTTCACTAACTTCAACAAAGTCATTAGAGGGTACATTAGCATCATCTAAATCAGTTAAGAAATTAGCATTAATAAGTTTTTTACCTTCCACTTCATTATTCTTATTAACTTCATTTTTAGCTGTCTCAAGTAAAACATTAATATCATATACTCTTCTTTTTTCTTCTCTAGGTTCTTCCTCTACCCTTTTTCTAGTAATAGTTCTCCCCATATCTTTAGCCTTTCGATATTCATCTCTGCTAGAAATAATTTGCTTTAAACCATTAATGTCAATTTCATTAGAATTATCAGGTATAGGTAAATTTTCTAAATCATTAATATTATTATCAATATCTTTATATAAGTCCGCATTTCTTTTACTTCTTTTATAATATTCGGGATTTTCTCTATAATATTTTTCCATTCTACTTTCCATCTTATTACCTCTTTTACTCTATATATATAATAACATATTTTTATACTAAATAAAAGATATTATTGCTTTTTTTTCTTATTTTGATATAATTAAATAGAAAGGATTGATATAAATGAATTTAAAAGTTAATCAAGATAAATGTATAGGATGTGGACAATGCGTAAGCATTTGTGAAGATGTTTTTAACTTTAATGATGATGGTTTAGCAGAAGTAATAGAAACTCCCGTTAAAGAAGAACATATTGAAGATGCCACTACTGCTAAAGAATCATGTCCAACTGAAGCTATCGAAGAAGCATAGGCTTCTTTTTTTATACAAAAAAACTTACTCATCATCTGAAAGTAAAGCCTTTTTTAAATCTTCTATATTATCGTATGCTGGATATTCCTCTGGATGTTTTTCCATATACTCTAGTTCTTTTAAAATTGAAAGAAAATCATCTTCTTTATTCTCAAAGTTTTCCATTATTAACACCACCTCATACAAAAATAATAACATACTTAAAGTTAAATATCAACAAAAAAGAGTTCAACCAAGAACTCTTTTAACTGATTATAAATTTAACACCATTCTTTACATTCTCTATATTAATATCATAGTTTAAAAGACCTAGTGTTTTTTTAACTATAGATAATCCTAAACCAAAGACACCTCGAACACCTTTTTCGTAGGGAGTGAAAATGTTATTCAAAACATCTTTATCAATATTAGGACCATCATTATATAAGATAATCTTATTATTCTTAAGAGTAATTTTAATTTGACTCTTAGCATATCGCATAAAATTATTAAGAATATTATCAATTATCGCTTCCCACATTTCATCACTACCTCTAAAGACAGTATTCTTTTTATCAATATCTAATGAGAAAACAACATCACTACGCGAAGGACCGAACTTGTTAGCAGATGCAAGTATTATTTTACTAACATCACAACTATCATTAAGTTTTTCTTTTTCTTCTTTCAAATAATTTAGTTTGTTAAGGTATAGTAAGGAGTGAACTTTAACCTCTAATTTATTTAATTGTTCTTTAACAATCTTAGTAGTTTTCTCTTGTGATTCAATACCATCTTCCATAGCTTCAATATAGGATTTCATAACTGTGATAGGAGTTTTAAAATCATGAGAAATATTTTGATACATTTGATTCTTATAAGCCTCTTGTTCCTTCAAATATACCCTCATATTCTCAATAGCTACCTCTAAGGTATATAATTCATCATCATAATCATAGATCATTTTATGATCATAATCATCATTATTTATGTTATCTACTTTATCTTTTAATTTCTTAATTCTATTAACTAAACTATTAGACCATATAAGTACTAGTAGAGATATAATAATAAATGTAATACCCACTACTATAAGAATTATTTTAAGTATTTCCCTTTTCATCGAATTAATATAACTATTCGTCGTAATAGCAATTTTCCTCATACCATTACTCTCATTAGTATAGTAATAATATACTTTTTTACCTACTATAAATTTACCTTCATCATCATTAGTTTTACTAATAATAACTTTAACATCTTTAATATTAACAACATCAGATAAATTACTAGATACTAATATATTCTTATCACCATCAATATAAATATATGCAACCTCACTATCAACCCTATTATTCTCAGGTTTTTCTAATAAGTTAAGAGATTGATTTAGATAGTTATATAAATTCTCTTCATATACAGGAAGAAGAGTTTTAGGAAGTACCATTCCCAGTGATATTATAACAATAACAATAATAGATACACATATAAACAAGAATTGTTCAGTAAGAGTTAGTTTTTTCATAATAATCTATACCCATACCCATATATTGTATTTATATCCAAAAGAGGCATTTTCTTTCTTAGTCTTCTTATAAGATCATCTACTACTCTATCAGTACCAAAATAATTCTCTCCCCATATATTATTCAATATATCATCCCTTGAGAAAGATTTCTCTTTATTGGTAACAAACATATATAACAAATCAAATTCTAAAGTAGTAAGATTTAAGTCCTCATCACCTTGAAAAGCCATTCTTTTATCTAAATCAATAATATAATCTTTGTAAGTAATCTTTTGTCTTTCTTTAGTATATACCCTTCTAATTATATTATTAACTCTAAGTACGAGTTCTTTAGGAGAATAAGGCTTAGTAATATAATCATCACTTCCTAATTCTAAACCAATTATCTTATCCAAATCCTTATCTCTAGCAGAAGTAAAGATAACCGGAACATCATTATTATCCTCTCTAATCTTTTTAATGATGTCATAACCACTTATATCATCCCCTAGCATAATATCGAGTATCCATAAATGATAATCCTTATTACAATCTTTAATAGCAGTATCACCATTATAATAACTGGTAACATTATATCCTTCTTTTTCTAGATAAGTCTTAATAAGATCATTTAAATCTTTTTCATCCTCAACTAAAGCTATATTGTACATAATAATCACTTCCTAAATATAGTATAACATATAATTAATATTTTTTATCTACTTTTTATTCATCTACCACTTCCTTTCATGATAAAATTATATTATTATATCATGGATAAATTATCAAATAAATGTGGTAAATTATGGGATAAATAAATATACTTATACTGGTGATATAATGGAATATAAAAGAATAAATTTAGATTATAATAGTCTAGAACCATATATAGATAATAAAACATTAGATTTACATTATAATTCTCATTATAAAAATTATACAGATAATCTAAATAAATATCTAAATAAACATAATTATAAATATAATCATAATCCTATCTATTTAGCTAAACATATAGATATATTACCTATTGAAGATAGAGATGAAATACTATATAACCTAGGAGGATATCTAAATCACACCCTATATTTCTATACCCTAACCAATATCAAAAAAGAAATACCTACACCTATGTTAAATCTAATTAATAAATATTTTACCTCCTATGATAACTTCAAAAAAGAATTCATAGATATGGCCTTACAAGTAAAAGGTAGTGGCTATACCTTCTTAGTAATAGATAAAAATAATAACTTAAGAATAATAAACACCTCTAACCAAGATACACCCTACTACTACGGCTTTACCCCAATTATGACAATAGATGTATGGGAACACTCTTATTATTTAAAACATTATAATAAAAGAAAAGACTACTTAGAAGATATCTTTAATATCATAGACTATACCAAAGTATACAATCTCTATCTAAGTAATACTTCTCCTTCTTTATAAACTCAAAGTCTAAAAAAATATAGTAACTATATTCGTTACTATATTTTAAATTGCATCTTTTATTATGCTCCTTCTGAGAATGTAGCAGTTACACCATTTGTGCCATTACTACCAACAGCATTAAATGTTACAGTACCAGTATAAGCAGATTTTTGTCCAGCATCAACATCTTCTTGTTTATCACCAATTTCATGTAACCAAACTGTTACATAGTAATATTTAACTTCATTAGCAGTAAATGCTACACTATCAGCTAAAGTACCAGGAGTACCAAATGCTACACCAGTAGTGGCTGTACCAATTTCAGTAGATAAATCATCTAAAGTACTTGTAGAAGCAGCATTAGCAACTGTAATATCATAAACGATATTTTGGGTTGTAGAAGTAAATGTTAAAGAACCGTTAATATTAACTGGACTCTTACCATTAGTAAGTTTAATTTCATATACGTGACATACAGTATTACCATTTGAATCAACACAATTTTTTTTAACACCCTTATCTGCTAAATTGTCATGCATAGGAATTAAACCACCTGTTGCTGTATCAAGTTTTTTAACCTCTAATCCAAGGTTAGCAGCTTCTGCAGTTTCACCTGTAATAACTGTATTATTAGTAGCACTTGCACTGAAGTATGCAAAAGTAGCTCCAATGATTGCAACTACTAATGTAGCTACACCTACAACAGCGTAAAATACGCCAGTTCCCTTTCTGTTTTCTTCCATTATTTTCAATCCTCCTTTACATTAATAATTGTATCAAATAAAAATATAAAAATCAATAGTTTTAGGATAAATTTTTATTTTTTATAATACATAGTGACCCCCTAATATTAGACATATTTTTAAAAT
>ENA-OPNH01000516-OPNH01000516.1-human-gut-metagenome-genome-assembly--contig:-NODE-516-length-31626-cov-3.034145_pt1 | contig 31626 bp, 24 predicted proteins | sample MGYA00241537_ERZ501771 | MGnify/ENA primary metagenome ERZ501771 (study PRJEB25962, sample SAMEA2042608) | human gut metagenome | biome: human gut; feature: human-associated habitat; material: faeces...
CGCGGCATGTATCCCTGCCGGAGAGAGAGCCCTTCTCGTCACCGCCGTCTGCGTGGCAGCCAGCGTGCTGTTTGAGTGGCTCTATGAAAAGCTGATGAAAAAACAGGCGATTGTTTATGAGCCGTGTGAAAGCGCCGGAACGGTTGTCTATGTGGGTCAGGAGCAGACCTTTTTAGGGGCACTTGTGATTTCCGACACCGTGAAACAGGGTGCAGCAGAGGCGATTCATAAGATGAAAAATGTTGGCGTGAAGAAGTGCGTCATGCTGACCGGTGATAGAGAAAAAACTGCGAAACATGTGGCAGATGAGTTGAAACTGGATGAAGTGCATGCTGAACTTCTCCCCGGTGATAAAGTGGATGAGGTGGAAAAACTTCTTTCTGCACAAAAAGATGGAGAACGTCTTGCCTTTGTCGGTGACGGCATCAATGACGCACCGGTTTTGACTCGTGCAGATATTGGTATTGCGATGGGAAGTCTTGGTTCCGATGCAGCAATTGAGGCGGCAGACGTCGTTTTGATGGATGATGATATTCGAAAGATTGCGTCAACCGTACTGATTTCTAGAAAAACACTTCGCATTGTAAAGCAGAACATTGTATTTGCCCTTGCCGTAAAAGCAGTTGTACTTTTGCTTGGTGCAATTGGTGTGGCGAATATGTGGGAAGCTGTATTTGCCGATGTCGGTGTATCTGTTTTGGCAATTTTGAACTCAATGCGGGTGATGAAAAATCATTAACATGATTTGCATTTTTGATTAACATGTAGTATAATGTCATAGTCAAAGAGGATAGGTCCGAAAATGAAGTGTCCTATCCTCTTTTTTCGACTATGACAAGAGTCCAAAAGAAGGAGGATTTGGTTTGGATAATCACTCAATGATGGAACTGGGAGAAAAGTTAAATGGCAAATTTGAAAATCTGGTGAATTACTGTATGGTGTCCGGTGCCATTAACCAGGATTTGTATAACGAATATGATGTGAAGAGGGGACTTCGCGATTCGAATGGTAAAGGAGTACTTACCGGATTGACAGAGATTTCAGATGTCTGTGGATACCGCTTGAAAAACGGCAAAAAGATTCCTTGCGACGGAGAACTTTATTATCAGGGATATAATGTAATGGACCTTGTAAAAAGTTTTGAAAACCGCCGATTCGCTTTCGAGGAGACAACCTATTTGCTGATGTTTGGCGAACTGCCGACACATACTCAGTTAAAGGATTTTGAAGAGGTATTAACCAGTCTTCAGGAGCTTTCCGGTCAGTTTGTCCGTGATGTGATTATGAAAGCACCAAGTGCAAACATTATGAATGCACTGCAGAAAAGTGTGCTGACACTGTATTCGTATGATGAGAATCCGGACGACATTTCCGTGGCAAATGTACTGCGCCAGTCTTTGCAGTTAATCGGCAAAATTCCGTTGATTGCGGTGTATGCGTATTTGTCATACCGTCATTTTGGATTTGATGATAATTTATACATCCGTACGCCGGATAAGGATTTGTCAATTGCGGAAAATATTTTGCAGATGGTAAGACAGGACGGTAAATTTACGGAGTTAGAGGCGAAAGTTTTAGATATTGCACTTGTCATTCATGCAGAGCATGGCGGCGGTAATAACTCGACGTTTACCAATCATGTGGTAACGTCCTCCGGCACAGACACATATTCTGCGATTTCAGCATCCATTGCTTCGCTGAAGGGACCGCGTCATGGTGGCGCCAACTTAAAAGTGTTGCAGATGTTTGATGATATTAAAGAACACTGCAAGGACTGGAATAATGAAGAGCAGATTAAAGAATATTTGAATAAAATTCTGAATCGCGAGGCCTTTGATGAATCCGGTCTGATTTATGGAATGGGACATGCGGTTTATACATTGTCTGACCCTCGTGCCGTGATTTTGAAACGCTATGCAAAAAAACTGGCGGAGGCAAAAGGTAAAATGGATGAATTTCATCTGTATGAAACAGTGGAAGAAGTGTCCAAAGATTTGATTATGAAAGCACATTTGCGTTATAAACCGGTTTGTGCAAATGTTGATTTTTACAGTGGTTTTGTATATACTATGCTTGGTATTCCGAGAGAATTATTTACTCCGATTTTTGCGATTGCCCGTATTTCCGGATGGAGTGCACATCGTCTGGAAGAGCTGGTAAACAAGGGTAAAATTATTCGACCGGCGTACAAATACGTAGGAAGTCATGTGGATTTCCGTGAAATAGACGAGAGAGAATAAACGATGGAACAATACATGTTATTTTTTGATATTGATGGAACTTTGTTAGATGAAAAAGAGGGAATCGTGCCGGAGAGTACGGTGCGTGCCCTGCATCAGGCAAAGAAAAACGGACATTTACTGTTTCTTTGTACCGGACGCTGCAAGTCCATCTGGCCAAAGGATATTTTGGAAATTGGTTTTGATGGTGTGGTAGGTGGATGTGGTACGAATATATTTTATCATGGGGAAGAACTGCTTCATGCAACATTACCGAAAGAATTGCAGAGAGAAGTTGCCGATTCTCTGACGCGCTATCATATCGATGGTGTTTTGGAAGGTCAGGAGACGGCATATTTCCGCAGAGATTACTGGATGCCGGTTGTAAAATCCATCTTTGAGGAAAATGGAACATTTTCGGCAAAATGCCAGTTGTTCTGGGAGGATGCCGATTTGAATTTTGATAAGATGGCACTTTGGTTTGATGAGAGCAGTGACATGAAATCATTTAAGGAACAATGGGAAAACACGTTTGATTTTATTTTACGTGACCCGACTTTTTATGAGGTCGTGCCAAAAGGTTATTCAAAGGCGACCGGAATTGATTTTCTTTGTAAGCGTTTAGAAATTGACAGAGCGCATACGGTAGGAATTGGTGATAGTACAAATGATTTGCCGATGCTTGATTTCACCGGCATCAGCATTGCAATGGGAAGTGGTAATCCGGATATTTTTCCGTCGGTCGATTATGTAACGGCGGCTGTGATGGAAGATGGAATTGAGAAGGCATTGAAACATTATCAATTAATCGAGTAAAGGGAGGTCGGCGAAATGAAGTTAAGTAAATTAGTGGAGCACATCGAGTACGAACTGGTACAGGGAAGCCTTGATACGGAAGTGGCAGATATCGCATATGATTCCAGAAAAATCAAAGAGGGAATGTTGTTTGTTGCCATTGCAGGAACGGTTGTCGATGGTCATAAATACATTCCGGATGTTGTGAAAAAAGGCGCATCGGTGCTTGTTGTGGAAAAAGAGATTGAGTCCATAGATGAAAGTATTACAGTGATTCGTGTGGCAAATGGCAGAGCAGCGCTGAGTCTTTTATCCCAGGCGTATTTTGATTATCCGGCATCGAAGATGATTTCGATTGGAATTACAGGAACAAAAGGAAAATCGACAACCACATATATGATTCGTGATATTATTGAAAAATCCGGGAAAACCTGCGGAATTGTTGGTACAATTGGTGTGGCAATTGCCGGCAAGGTGACACCGACGGAGCATACAACGCCGGAATCCTATGATTTGCAGAGATATTTTAAAGATATGGTGGGTGCCGGGTGCGAGTATATGGTAATGGAAGTAAGTTCGCAGGGAATCAAGATGGACCGTGTGGCAGGAATGCATTTTAATTATGGTATTTTTACCAATATTACGCCGGACCACATCGGACCAAATGAGCATGCAGATTTTAATGAGTATTTGTACTGCAAGAGCCGTCTGTTTACGATGTGTGACGTCGGAATTGTAAATCGTGATGACCCGCACTGGAAAGAAATGATAAAAGATGCGACCTGTGAGATTAAAACATATGGAACAGAAGATGCGGATATGACGGCAACGGAAATTGAGCATGTGAATAACGAGGGAAATCTGTGCATGAAATTCCATGCGAATGGTCTTTTGAACGGAGATATCATTGTTGGTCTGCCGGGACGTTTTAATATTTACAATGGAATGTGTGCGGCGTGTACCGGTGCTCTGTTGAAAATGCCGGAAGAGGTGATTCTGCACGCGCTTGAGCACGTAAAAGTGCGTGGCCGTGTGGAAAATGTTCCGACCGGCAGAGGATTTTCCGTATTGATTGATTTTGCGCATAATGGTGTGAGTACCGAGAGTGTGCTAAAGACTCTGCGTGGTTACAATCCGCACCGGATTATTGCTATTTTCGGATGTGGCGGCAATCGAAGTAAACTGCGCCGTTACGAGATGGGAGAGGCCGTTGGAAATCTGGCGGAACTTGCAATTGTGACAAGTGATAATCCGAGAACGGAAGACGTAATGGATATTGTAAAAGATATTGAGGTTGGTCTGGCAAAGACAAACGGTGAGTATGTGGTGATTCCGGACCGTCAGGAGGCTGTGAATTATGCAGTTGACCATGCTGAGGATGGCGATATGATTATTCTTCTTGGTAAAGGTCATGAAGAATATCAGGAAATCAATGGTGTGAAATACCATTACAGCGAGAGAGAAGCGGTTATGAATGCGCTGGCGCGTTAATTAAAATTTGAATTGAAAAAGAAACTATCAATTTATGCGAAACGATGGCATAAACGGATAGTTTCTTTTTTTTTGGGTATAAGTAAAAAGAGAACGATTCAATGGAGGAATAAAAAATGCGTCAGATTTTAGATTTTAATGAGAATTGGTGGTTTATTCATGCGGATGTAGATGTTTCGGAGGCAAGACCGGGAGAGGGAGAACTTGTTTCACTGCCTCACACATGGAATGCACTGGATGGACAAAAGGGAGATGGAACATATGACAGAGGCAGTTACTGGTATGTAAAAATGTTGGATAAGTGGGAGCCGTCTGCGAAGTATTCTCGTTTATTTTTGGAAATACCGGCGGCGGGGCAGCAGGCAAAAGTGTTTGTAAATGGTGAGTTCGTTGTGAGCCATGAGGGGGGCTATTCAGCGTTTCGAGCCGATATTACGGAAAAATGTACCGAAGAATTTAATACGATAGCAATTTGGTGCAGCAATGAAAAATGTGATGCGATTTATCCGCAGTCGGCTGATTTTACTTTTTATGGCGGGTTGTATCGTGGCGCACATCTGATTTGCGTGCCGGAAACGCATTTTGAACTGTTACACTACGGAGATTTGGGAATCCATGCTGCCACAGAACCAGCTTCGTGGGATAAAGAGGATTTTATGCTTCACATCCGAACAAAGATTTGCGGGGTGGAAAAAGATAATCAGGTGATTTACCAGATTTTTGATGAAGATGGAAAAGAAGTGGCAAGTGCAGCACGTCCGGCGGACTCACCGGATACTTCCATTCCTCTTTATAAACCGCACCGCTGGGATATTAAAAATAGCTATCAGTATACGCTAAAGGCACTCATTATGCGCAATAACGAATGCTTGGATGAAGTGGAACTTAAATTTGGTGTAAGGACTTTTTGCTGTGATCCCGGGCGCGGTTTCCTAATAAATGGAAATTGTGTGCCGCTGCGCGGCGTGAGCCGGCATCAGGATAAATTGTATCAGGGAAATGCACTTACAAAAGAAGATCACATCCGGGATGCTGAGCTGATTGAAGAAATCGGGGCAAATACGGTGCGTCTTGCCCATTACCAGCACGCACAGGAGTTCTATAACGAGTGTGATAAAAGAGGATTTGTTGTTTGGGCGGAAATTCCTTTTATCAGCGTGATGAATGAAGACCCTTTAGCACATGAGAACTGTATAACCCAGTTAAAGGAACTTATTTATCAGAATGACCATCATCCAAGCATTTGTTTCTGGGGCATTTCCAATGAAATTTTGATTGGGGGTATTTCTGAAAAGCTTGTGGAGAATCACAGGGAGTTAAATGCACTTGCTAAAAAGATTGACCCATACCGTCTCACGACGATTGCTCATGTGACGATGACGCCGAAAGACGGTCCGATGCATGAAATTACCGATGTGGAAAGTTATAACCATTATTTTGGCTGGTATGGCGGAAAGACAGAGGACAATGGTCCATGGATGGATGAGTATCATGAAAAATATCCAAACCGCTGCATCGGATTGTCGGAGTATGGCTGTGAGGGAATCATTACCTATCAGGGAGGAAATCCAAAGTGTAAAGATTACAGCGAGGCATATCAGGCAGGATACCACGAATATATGGCTCATATGTTAGAGAGACGCCCTTGGATTTTCTGCTCATATGTATGGAATATGTTTGATTTTGGGTGTGCCGCACGTTCAGAAGGCGGTGTGACGGGAAGAAATAACAAAGGCCTTGTAACGATGGACAGAAAAATTAAAAAGGATAGTTTTTACCTATACAAGGCGTACTGGAATCCAGAACCGATGGTTCATATCTGTGATAAGCGGTATTCGCTCCGCTCTGGGGAAAATACCCAAATCCGCGTGTATACAAATCAGGAAAGAGTGACACTTTTTGTGAATGGGGAAGAAATGGCGGTAAATGAGGTAAAACGTCATGTGGCATCTTTCCCGATTTCTCTTAGTGGAGGAAAAAATGCAATTCTTGTGAAGGCAGGAGATGTATGGGATGCTGTGACGATTGATAGGGTGGAAAAAGAGCCGGAAAGCTATGTATTCCCGGAAGCCAGTGAGAGGGAAGAAGGCGTGGCAAACTGGTTTCAGGAGGTTGGTTCGCTAAATCTTTCAGAGGAAATGAAATATCCGGAGGACCGTTATCATATCCGCTGTACGTTAGAGGAAATCAGTGAAAATGATGAGGCGATGGAACTTGTCACGAAAGCGATGAAATTGATTACCGGTATGACACTTGCAAAAGGGGAAGGCATGTGGGATATGATGAAAAAAATGAAGTTGGAAAGTATGAAGGAAATGCTTGGGGCGATGGCACCGGATGGCTTTTTAGAAAGTCTGAATATGAAATTAAACGAAATTAAAAAGGAGAATTTAAATGGATAAACAAATCAGACCCTTTGGTATGCGTGATAAAATCGGGTATATGTTTGGCGATTTCGGAAATGATTTTACTTTTATCTTATCATCGGCTTTCATGTTGAAATTTTATACAGACGTTATGGGAATTGGTGCCGGTGTGGTGGGAATGTTAATGATGGCTGCTCGTTTTTTAGATGCATTCACGGACATTACAATGGGACAGATTGTGGATCGGAGTAAACCGGGGAAGGACGGAAAATTTCGCCCATGGATAAGGCGGATGTGTGGTCCGGTTGCGATTTCCAGTTTTTTGATTTACCAGTCAGCATTTGCCGGTATGCCATATTGGTTTAAGGTAGGCTGGATGGTTGTCACGTATATTTTGTGGGGATCGATTTTTTATACCGCGGTTAATATTCCGTATGGTTCGATGGCTTCGGCAATTTCTGCCGAGGCAAAGGACCGTGCGCAGCTCTCAACCTGGCGGACGGTCGGAGCAACTCTTGCCGGGCTCGTAATTGGAGCAGGAACACCGATGCTTGCTTATGTTACGGTGGAAGGTCAGACGGTTTTGTCGGGATTTCGTATGACGGTAATTGCCGGTGTATTTTCTGTTCTATCCTTTTTGTGTTATCTGCTGTGTGTAAGACTCACGGCAGAGCGTGTCGAGGTGCCGGCGAGTGAAGGGAAAATCCAGTTCACAAGCCAGTTGAAAAATCTAATGAAAAACCGGGCATTGCTTGGCATTATTGCGGCGGCGATGTTTTTGCTGCTTGCCTTACTTGGCATGCAGGGAATTTCTGCCTATGTATTTCCGGAAGTGTATAATAGCGCCAAGGCACAGTCAATATTTTCGCTTCTCACCAGTCTAGCGGTGTTAGGTGTGTGTGCACCGCTTGCTACACGGCTGTCTGTGCGTTACGGAAAACGGGAATTATCGGCTTTTTCCTGTTTGTTTGGGGCGGTGATTTTGTTTTTGTGTATGGTAATATATCCGAAAAATGAATGGGTGTACGTTGGCTTTTTTGTCCTTGCTTATATCGGAATCGGCTTTTTTAACACAGTTATTTGGGCAATGATAACAGATGTGATTGATGACGCCGAGGTGAAAAACAAGGTGCGCGAGGATGGAACCGTGTATTCCTTATATTCGTTTGCGAGAAAGTTAGGGCAGGCTTTATCGTCGGGGTTAGTGGGGACGATTTTAGCGGCGATTGGATATCAGGCACAGCTTATGCATAATCCGCAGGGAGCAGAGCAGATAGCAAGGCGAGCGGCGATTCTTGACAGGATTTTTCAGATGTCATGTCTGATACCTGCAATCGGACTTTTTATTGTGGCGATGATTTTGCTTTTTGTCTATCCGCTTTCGAAGAAAAGGGTAAACGAAAATATTGCTGAGCTGGAAAAAAGAAGAAATTCTTGACAAGAAGGATATCCGTTGTATAATAGTTGGTGGTGCCAAATTGGTACTACCAATTTGTTATGTTATGTTAAGGAAGAGGATTATGAAATATTTAAAGCAGTTTTTACTTATTCTATGTATCACATTTGTTGGCGAACTTGTCAAATATGTTCTGCCACTGCCAATTCCGGCAAGTATTTACGGTATGGTGATTTTATTTGTGGGTTTGATGACGGGACATATTAAACTGTCTTCGGTGAAGGAGGCAGGGAAGTTTTTGATTGAAATTATGCCGGTGATGTTTATTCCGGCGGGCGTTGGTCTGATGGTATCGTGGAATGTGTTAAAACCTCTTTTAATTCCTGTGGGAATTATTACGTTTGTTAGTTTTGTTGCGGTAGCTGTGGCAACGGGAAAAACGGCTCAGTGGATGATTAAGAAAGATGAGGGGAAAGACCATGAATGAATTTTTAGAGAACTCACTTTTTGCAGGAGTTACCATTAGTCTGCTTGCATATATGGCGGGGGCATTTCTGAAAAAGAAATTTAAAATTGCGCTATTAAATCCACTTTTAATATCAATTATTTTATCGATTGTTGTATTAGTGACCGCAGATATTGATTATGATGTGTACAATGCAGGGGCTTCTTATTTGAGCTGGTTTTTGACTCCGGCTACGGTATGTCTTGCGATTCCTTTATATGAGCAGTGGCAGCTTCTTAAAAAGAATTGGAAAGCAGTTATGTTTGGTATTTTAGCTGGTACACTTACCAGTGGTGTAACAGTTTTTATGTTAGCAAAATTTATGAGTCTGTCGCACACGGAATATGTGACGCTTTTGCCAAAGTCGATTACGACGGCAATTGGCATGGGGCTTTCTGAAGAGTTAGGCGGTTATGTTACCATTACGGTAGCTGTGATTGTTGTTACCGGTGTGGTTGGCAATATGTTTGGTGAGCTTGTCTGCAAGTTGTTTCGTATTACTCATCCGATTGCGAAGGGACTTGCATTTGGCTCTTCCTCACACGCGATTGGAACGGCGAAAGCAATGGAACTTGGTGAAATCGAAGGGGCAATGAGCAGTCTTGCAATTGCAGTTACGGGAATTTTGACCGTAGTATTTTCCCCGTTATTTATGAAATTTATTTAAGAGATTCCATAGGAAAGGAAAAGGTTATGAAACAAACCGGGTGTCAGGAATATCAAAAGGTACTTTCGTATTTTTACGATTTGGTAAAAGATGGTACTTTGACTTGGGGAAGTAAACTGCCGACGGAGCGAAAGATTGCAGAGCAGTTAGGAATTGGGAGAAATTCGGCCAGAGAAGCCATCTGTGTTCTGCATGGCATGGGTGTTGTTGAAAGGAAGCAGGGCTCCGGCAATTATGTTGCGGAGAATATCGGACAGTCTTTTGGCAGCATGATTCAAATGCTTCTTCTTTTAAATGGGGTAACAAAAAGCGAAATCTGCGAGTTCCGCCGCGCTATGGAGAAAATGGCAGGTAAGCTTCTTTTGGAAAATGGTATTGATGAAAAAATCAAAGAAAAACTTTCGGATTTATTACAAACAATGGCTGGATTAACCGGGGAGTCTTTGGCGAAGCGGGATAAGGAATTTCATGATACCCTTGTCTTTGCTACGAAAAATAATTTGCTGATTACGATTATGCAGGCTGTCAGCATTGTGTATACGGAATGTGTTGAATATGACAGCAAAGATTGTCTGTTAGCGAGTCACACGCGGATTTATGAAGCTCTTATAAAAGGGGATGAAAAGGATTTCAACGATGCAATCGATTTTCATTATGATTTGATTGAGAAGCGAGCGTAAGGAGAACACAGGATGAGACAGGAACGAGATTTGACGAAGGGAGCAATTGTAAAGAGTTTGTGGCTTTTTGCACTTCCGCTAATGTTTGGCAATGTGCTGCAGCAGTTTTATAACCTGGTTGATACATGGGTGGTCGGACGTTATCTTGGCAAAAGGGCACTGGCGGCAGTTGGCGCATCGTATACGTTGATGACGTTTTTGACTTCGGTTGTTATTGGTCTGTGTCTGGGGGCAGGTGCCTTTTTTGCGATGGCATACGGCAGGCGAGAAAAGGAGACTTTCCGAAATGGGATTTTTATGTCCTTTACGGCAATTGGCGGTCTTTCGATCGTTTTGACAATATTGTTGTATGGATTTGTAAGACCGCTTACTTATCTTTTGCAGGTGCCGGCGGAAACGGTAGAGGATATGGTAACGTATCTCATATATGTATTTGCCGGATTTTTTGCTACATTTTTGTATAACTATTTTGCAAGTGTGCTCAGAAGTATCGGAAACTCAGTGCTGCCACTTGTTTTCCTTGGAATTTCCGTCGCACTTAATATCGGACTTGACCTTTTATTTGTTGTGACATTCTCGTTTGGCATTGCGGGTGCTGCCGTGGCAACCGTTATCTCCCAGTACACAGCTGGTATCGGTCTTATGCTTTATTTTCTTTTCCGGTATTCCGATTTGTGCCCTGCGAAAAAAGATTTTACATGGGAGAAAAAGAACTTCCGGCAGATTCTTTCTTTGTCCGGATTTACGTGTTTGCAGCAGTCTGTTATGAACTTTGGCATCCTGATGATACAGGGCTTAGTCAATTCCTTTGGCACAACGATTATGGCAGCGTTTTCTGTCGCGGTCAAAATTGACACAATTGCGTATATGCCGGTGCAGGATTTTGGAAATGCCTTTTCCTTTTTTGTGGCACAGAATTACGGGGCAAAGAAGTATGTCCGCATCCGAAAAGGATTTCTGCTGGCACTCGTCAGCGTATTGATTTTCTGCCTTGTAATCAGCGCGGTTGTCTATGGATTTGCCGACTCGCTGATGGGATTTTTTACAAACGAAGGCAGTGCTGTAGCGGCTGCCGGCGCCAAATATCTGCGGGTAGAAGGCGCTTTCTATGTTGGAATCGGTATTTTGTTTTTACTCTATGGATATTACCGCGCAGTGGACAAGCCGGTTATTTCGGTGGTCCTTACCATAATCTCACTGGGAACGAGAGTAATTCTTGCCTATGCACTCACCGGCCTTTTCCAAACCGGCGTGATAGGAATCTGGGCGGCGATACCAATCGGGTGGGGACTCGCTGATTTGGTGGGAATGGTGGGGATTGTTTCAAGTTTTCGAGGGCACTTTTTTCGGTTTCCATAATTTCGTAGAAAAGTTTTGAACCTCGTGGGCGCTCCCACTTGTTGAGTGCGTAGCGGTATGGGCGCTGAAACTACCAGTGCCGCATACCGACGTACTCAAAACCCACGAGTTACAAAATTTTTCTACGGAATTATGGGCAGCCAAAGAAACCAATCTCGGAAACTTGAAATAAACAAAACTAGCCAAACTCAGTTCATCTTATGGATGTGTTTCGTTCCTTTTCAGAGTTTCTATAAAGCTTTACTACAGAATTACGGAAAACCAAAAACCCCCCAACAACCATTTGACATTTTAAAGCAAAAAACTATAATAGGAAATAGTATGTTATTGGTGCTACCAATTGTTTTTAGCCCGGATACAGGAGGTATTTGTGATGAAAGAAATCAGACAACAGTTTTTGACTGGTGAGCGTGCCTTATTTCAAGGTGCGGATTTGAAAATATATGATACGATATTTGACGATGGAGAATCTCCATTAAAAGAAAGTCATAACATTGAATTAAGAAACAGTATGTTTAAGTGGAAATATCCGCTGTGGTATTCGGACTCCATTTCTGTAAAAGACTGCACGTGGTTTGACATGGCGCGTGCCGGTGTGTGGTATACGAACCATATGATTGTTGAAGATTGTGCGATTGAGGCACCTAAAAATTTCCGCCGATGTGAGGATTTAACACTTTCCCGTGTGTCTATTCCAAATGCAGAGGAAACATTGTGGAACTGTCAGGATGTCGTTTTGGATGAAGTGATGGCAAAAGGTGATTATTTTGCCATGAACAGCAAAGACATGAAGATTGACGGACTGACACTTTATGGAAATTATTCGTTTGATGGCGTAAAAAATGTAGAAATCAAAAATTCCAAATTGTTGTCCAAGGACGCATTTTGGAACAGTGAAAATGTAACCGTTTACGATTCCTTTATTTCGGGTGAATATCTTGGATGGAATGCAAAAAAACTGACACTGATTGGCTGTACGATTGAGAGCCTTCAGGGTATGTGTTACATTGATCATTTGGTGATGAAAGACTGTAAATTAATTAACACGACGCTGGCATTTGAGTATTCGACGGTGGATGCACAGATTACCAACAAAATTGACAGTGTATTGAACCCGACAAGTGGAGAAATCCGCGCAAAAAGCATTGGAAAACTCATTTTGGAAAAGGATAAAATAGACCCGTCGAAGACAAAAATTATTTGTGAGGAGACAGTATAAGGAGGAAAATTTTCATGGCAAGCAATTTTGATGAGATGATTGACCGCAGAAACACCGCATCGCTGAAGTGGGATGTGGAGGAAAATGAATTGCCGATGTGGGTGGCGGACATGGATTTTGCGACCGCATCGTGTGTTCTGGAAGCAATGAAAAAACGCTTGAATCATGGGATTTTTGGTTATACCGTGATTTCGGAACAATGGTATGAGGCATATGTTGGCTGGTGGAAAAAAAGACATCATTTTGAAATGGAAAAGGATTGGCTTGTTTTCTGTACAGGTGTGGTGCCTGCCATTTCTTCCATTGTCAGAAAACTGACAACGCCGGCAGAAAAAGTGCTGATTCAGACACCGGTGTACAACATCTTTTTCAATTCAATTCTCAACAACGGACGTCAGGTGTTGGAAAGTCCGCTTGTGCTGGAAGATGGAAATTACCGGGTGGATTTTGAAGATTTGGAGCAAAAACTGGCGGATCCTCAGACAACCCTTATGATTCTCTGTAACCCTCATAATCCGGGGGGCAAGATATGGGACCGTGCGACGCTCTCAAGAATCGGCGAGCTGTGTCAAAAATATCATGTGATTGTTGTGTCCGATGAAATTCACTGTGATTTAACGGAGCCTGGGCGTGAATATGTTCCCTTTGCTTCTGTTTCCGAGTCGTGCCGCGACAACAGCGTTACTTGCATTGCGCCGACGAAAGCGTTTAATATAGCCGGTTTGCAGACAGCAGCGGTTTCGATTCCAAATCCGGTGATTCGCCACAAAGTATGGCGGGGATTAAATACCGATGAGGTGGCGGAGCCAAATGCGTTTGCCATTGATGTGGCGGTGGCAGCATTTACAAAAGGAGAAGTGTGGCTTGATGAACTGCGTGCCTATATTTCAGAAAATAAGCGCGTGGCAGCCACTTATATCAAAGAAAATATCAAAGAATTAACGGTAATTCCATCCGATGCGACCTATCTTTTGTGGGTAAACTGCGAAAAGGTATCGGAGGATGCAGAAAAACTTGTCAAAAAGATTCGAGAGAAAACCGGGTTATATTTATCCGATGGAAATGTTTTTGGCGGGGATGGAAAACACTTTTTCCGCATGAACTTAGCTTGTCCGAGAGAGCGGATGATGGATGGATTAAAACGGCTGTCTCAGGCAATCACACAGATAAAATGATAAAATGTCGCAATAAGTGGTAAGGCATTGACAAAAGAAAGACGCAAGATTATACTCATAACAGTGTTATATAATTTTGGCTACGATTGACAAACGCAAAGAATGGCTGACGATGGGCAGCCGTTCTTTTAGATTATGGGTTAGTTATAACTTACACAAGTTATGTGCCACGAACAGTATTTAAAGGAGGCTTTCTTAGATGGCAAAGAAGAAAGAAACAAAGCAAAGTCCGATGCAGCGGTTATTTGTTTATGCCGGAAAGTATAAATATCTTACCATTGCATCCTGGATTTTTGCTACGATAAGTGCATTTGTTGCACTTGTTCCATTCTATTTTATCTGGCGCATAATCAAAGAGGTGCTCTACGTGGCACCAAATTATGCAGATGCAGAAAATCTGTCGGCTTATGGATGGAGTGCGGTTGGATTTGCGATATTGTCCATGCTTATCTATATCGGAGCTTTGATTTGTTCGCATTTGTCCGCATTTCGCGTACAGGCAAATATAAGGGTTGGTCTGATGAAACATATTTTAACGCTGCCACTTGGTTTTATGGATGAAGAGGGAAGTGGAAAAGTAAGAAAAGTTGTGAATGAATCCAGTGCAGCAACCGAGACCTATTTAGCTCACCAGCTGCCGGATAAATGCGTGGCAGCTGCTACGCCGATTGGTCTTGCGATTCTTCTTTTCGTATTTGACTGGCGGCTTGGACTCTTGTGTCTGATTCCGGTTGGTTTAGCTTTTCTTGTGATGGGAAGCATGATGGGCGAAAATATGAAAAAGAAAATGGCAGAATACCAGAATGCGCTCGAAGAAATGTCAAGTGAAGCCGTAGAATACGTTCGTGGTATCCCGGTCGTAAAGACATTTGGTCAGTCTGTCTTTTCATTCAAGAGATTCCGTGAGGCAATTAAAAATTACGAAAAATGGACGATTTCTTACACGAAAGATATGCGTATTCCAATGACGGTATACACGGTATCAATCAATGCAGTATTTGCTATTTTGATTGCGGCAGCATTTTTTTTTGGCAGGGCAAATAGTGGAGCAGTGGATAACACATTTCTTTTAAATTTACTGTTTTATATAATTATCACACCAATTATCACGGTTACCTTAACAAAGATGATGTACGCCGGTGAAAATACGATGATTGTTGAAGATGCACTTACGAGAATTGATGGAATTCTCAATAAAAAACCACTTACACAGAGCACGGCTAAAAAGACGTCAAACGACACTTCCATTTGCTTTGATGGCGTTTCGTTCCGATATGAAGGTGCTTCAAAGGATGCACTGAAAAATATCAATCTTGAAATTCATGCCGGTGAGCAGGTTGCGTTTGTCGGACCATCCGGTGGTGGAAAGACAACAATCGCACGTCTGATTGCGAGATTCCACGATGTGACAAAAGGAAACATAAAAATCGGCGGCGTGGATGTAAAGGATATCGAGCAGAAAAAGCTGATGGATACCGTATCATTTGTGTTCCAGGACAGCAAACTTTTGAAAATGTCCATCTATGACAACGTGCGCATGGGTAAAAAAGATGCGACCCGTGAGGAAGTCATGCAGGCATTAAAAAATGCACAGTGTGAAGATATTATCGAAAAACTGCCAAATGGTATTGATACCGTAATCGGTTCCAAAGGAACTTATTTATCCGGTGGAGAGGCACAGCGTATTTCCATCGCAAGAGCAATGCTGAAAAATGCACCGATTCTGATTTTAGATGAGGCGACAGCGTTTGCCGACCCGGATAATGAGGTGAAAGTTCAGGCAGCATTTGCAAAACTTTCAAAAGGAAAAACCGTGATTATGATTGCACACAGACTTTCTTCTGTTACCGGTGTTGACCGTATCTTTGTTCTGCAGGATGGCGAAATCAGACAGGCAGGAAAACATGAAGAATTAAAAGATGTAGAAGGGCTGTATGCACACATGTGGAAAGCATACAATCAATCTGTAAGCTGGAAGGTAGGTGTGTAATATGATAGAAAAATTGATGCATAAATATGCTCTTTCCAAACAGGGAGCATCGGATATGATAAAAGCAATTATTTCCGCTACCATTTCGAATATTATTCTTATGGTGCCGGTTGCCCTTTTGTATTATTTGGTAAGAGACTATATGGCAGGAAATTTAGGGGATAAAGTTCTCTTTTATGTGGCAGGGTGTTTGATTACATTTGTATTGATTGGTATTTCAACATACATTCAGTACAATGCCACGTTTTTATCGACCTACGTTGAAAGTGGTGTCCGAAGAGTAACATTAGCTGAGAAATTAAGAAAAATTCCGCTTTCTTTCTTCGGGAAAAAAGACTTGTCAGACTTAACAAGCACAATTATGAATGACTGCGCACAGATGGAGACAGCATCTTCTCATTTCATTCCGGAACTTTTTGGCGCATGCATTTCGACAGCGTTGATTGCAATTGGTTTGTTTTTCTTTGACTGGCGCATGGCGATTGCAGCACTCTGGGTACTTCCGGTTTCATTCCTCATTGTTGGATGTTCGGGAAAAGTACAGAAGAGTTTGAATAAAAAGCAGATGGTATTGAAAATGGCATGTGCAGACGGTATTCAGGAGTGTCTTGAAAATGTAAGAGATTTGCAGGCTTATAACACGCAGGAAGATTATATGAAAGGACTGACCGCAAAAATTAAGGCGGTTGAAAAGCATGCGATTGTAACAGAGCTTGGAACAGCTGTATTTGTCGGAAGTTCACAGATGATTTTGAAACTTGGAATTGCTACCGTTGCACTTGTTGGTGGTGTACTGCTAGCAAAAGGGGAATTAGATATTCTTACCTTTTTCATGTTCTTGATGGTAGTATCAAGAATTTATGACCCAATGCAGGTTTCTCTGCAAAATCTGGCAGCAGTTATTGCTTCCGGTGTTCAGAGTGACCGGTTAGATGAAATCTTGTCACATGAAGTACAGGACGGTACAAACACAATGAAGAATGACGGTTATGACATTGAATTTTCCAATGTGGGATTTTCTTACGAGACCGGTGATGTGGTGTTGAAAGATGTTTCCTTTGTGGCAAAGCAGGGAGAGGTTACAGCATTGATTGGACCATCCGGTGGCGGTAAAACGACAGTTTCCCGTCTTGCTTCCCGCTTTTGGGATGCAAACCGCGGCAGCATAACAGTCGGCGGCATGGATATTTCCAAAGTAGACCCGGAGACTTTGATGTCACTGTATTCGATTGTATTTCAGGATGTTACGTTGTTTAATAATACAATTCTTGAAAATATACGAATTGGTAAAATGGATGCAACGGATGAGGAAGTGATTGCAGCGGCAAAACTTGCCCATTGTGATGAGTTTGCAGAAAAACTTTCCGACGGCTGGAATACGGTAATCGGAGAAAACGGCTCCGAACTTTCCGGTGGAGAGAGACAGAGAATTTCGATTGCCAGAGCTTTTTTGAAGGATGCACCGATTATTCTTTTAGATGAGGCAACGGCTTCGCTGGATGTGGATAATGAGACGATGATTCAGGAATCTTTGTCACGCTTAATTAAAGACAAGACGGTTATGATTATTGCTCACCGTATGAGAACCGTTGCAAATGCGGATAAAATTGTAGTATTAAAGGATGGTGTGGTAGCAGAGAGTGGAACGCCATCCGAACTGGACGAAAAAGATGGCATTTACGCCAATATGGTGAAGACGCAGAATCTTGCTGCGGACTGGGCACTGTAGAGGCAGAATACGAAAAACTGCATAGAAATGTATGAACTGGCACAGCATTTCCTATCGTATCGGAAAAACTTTTGTGGTATAATATTTTTTGACTGAAAACAAAAGTTACGAAAGAAGGAGATTTGCTGTGTCAATTTGTGTTTATGATTCTTTGCCGGATGAGGCGGTAGAAATCCGGGAAAATGTATTTGTGAAAGAGCAGGGATTTGAAAAAGAATTTGATGAAATTGATGAGAAAGCGATTCATCTTGTGATGTTTGATGAACATTTACAAAAACCGGTTGTGACCTGCCGGATTTATAAAGGCAGTAAACCGGGCGAATTTATATTAGGAAGGCTGGCGGTGATTTCAGAGTGCCGTGGTATGAATCTTGGCTCTGATATGATACAAAAAGCAGAAGAGGTTGTCCGGGAAAAAGGCGGTAAATCAATTTCTCTGCATGCACAGTGCCGGGTTAGAGCATTTTATGAAAAACTTGGTTTTTGTGGATATGGAGTTGAAGATGAGGACGAAGGCTGTCCACACTGCTGGATGAAAAAACAGTTATCGTTATAAGCATAAAATAAGAGGAAAAGAGGGAAATAAAATGATACATTCCGTAGCCGTTTTAGGAGCAGGGGCAGTTGGTTCCTATGTTATCTGGGGGATTTCTTCTCTGGATGATGTAGAACTTGGAGTTATTGCTGAAGGAGAAAGAGCAGAACGAATCAAAAATGAAGGGTGTCTGATTAACGACAAAGTATATCACCCACAGGTGTGGACACCAAAAGAAGCAAAGAAAGCAGACTTATTAGTGGTTGCACTCAAATACAATGCGCTTTTACCTGCCCTGCCTTCTATCAAAGAGGCAGTAGGAGAAAACACGGTTGTTATGAGTTTAATGAATGGTGTCGACAGTGAGGAAATTATTGCAAAGGAAGTGGGAGATTCCCATCTTTTATATTCCGTAATTAAAATAGCTTCCCACAAGGCGGGAAAGGGATTTTATTTTGCTCCGGAAACAACGATAGGAATTATTTTTGGAGAATTGGAAGCTCCGTTTGACAGCGAACGTGTGCAGGCTATAGAAGAACTTTTTGGAAGAACAGAAATTCATTTTCGTGCGACAAAATATATTCGCGAAGAGGTGTGGAGTAAATACCGGTTAAATGTGTGTAACAACCTGCCACAGGCAATTTTGGGTGCCGGTGTTGGCTGTTACCGGGATAGTGTTCACATGAAAGCAATCAGTGACAAACTTAAGGAAGAACTTGAGGCAATTGCGCTGGCAAAGGGAATCGATATGTCAAAGGTGGAAAATACTTCGACACAAAGAAGTGCCGTACCGCCAAGTGCGAGATATTCTACGTTGCAGGATTTGGATGCAGGAAGACAGACTGAAATTGAGATGTTTTCCGGTGCACTTATACGCATGGGAAAGGAACTTGGAATCCCGACACCGTATAACGAGTATACCTATCATATGATTAAGGCGTTAGAGGAAAAGAATGAGGGTGTGTTTGATTATCGCGGGGGAAAAGAGGAGCCGGTGATGTTTAAATAGGGGATTATAAAGAAATTAAAAAACATAGGTCGGCGGCTCCAAATTGTCTGCAATAAAATAAGCAATAAGGCAGGCAATAAATAATAGTCCGCCGATACCTATCATTAATTTCATGATTTTTTTGCTTGTTTGCATTTGCTTGGAATTAATTATTTCGTTGTCACAAAATTGTTGTTGTAAATTTGCATAGGTTGCATCTGGATATTTAGTTATATAATCATACAACTCTGTTTTTGCAGTTTCTCTCAGCATTTTCCGTTGAGGATTTGAATAAACAGAGGAAGGAACCATTTGCTTTATGATTTTTTTGATTTGATGTTTTTTGAGCATGGATTTTAACCTCCTAATCAAATGTGATTTCTTGCACTGGTGTTGGGTCTGGTTTTCCATTTATAGGATTTATGTTTTGTATATTTTTATTGTCTTCTTCAAAGTATTCCACATAATATCCATCAGCGTATTCACGCATAGCACATACATGCTGAATTGTAAGCCATATAAGAATAATGAGTATTATAAAAAAGACAGAAAAACTGCACCAATATAAAATCATATTTCTTGGATGGAGTTTGGTGAGTGAGTGATAGGAGACCATGTTTTGAATTTCTGATGGTTCTCCAAATTGCGTCAGCAAATCATTGTAATCTGCATTTGGATGAGTTTTTTGATAATGTAATAAGTCTTGTTCTAACTCATCTAGAAAATTTTTTTTTATTTTATGTTTTCCCTTATAGAGTCTTCGAATTTGTCTTAGGTATTTTTTTGTGATATTTCGTTGCATGTTAATCCTCCCCGTTTTTATTATCCACTTGCGAGACACAAGAAATGATGGTATCAATTGCTGAAGTAATGGTATCATATTCTTGTAATAGATTTTTTAATCTTAATCTGCCACTTTCCGTGATAGAATAGTAAACACGTGTCCGACGAACGCCAACTTTAACTTGTTCAAAATCCAAATAGCCATTTTGATTTAAACGATAAAGAGTTGGATACATAGTCGCTTCTTTTAATTCATATTTACCATTGCTTAATTCGGACATTTCCTGTGCCAGTTGATATCCATATTTTTTGTTTGTTTGCAATAATAGTAACAAAACCAATTCAATGGTGCCATTTTTTATTGTGTTTACTTTTCTAGTTTGTTTTGCCATTTTTTCACACCTTTATATATGTACCACCATAAAATTTTCTGAGTTTTATTTTATCTTATATAAATCATGTTGTCAACTTTGTTATATAACATCAATACTTTTTAATAAATAGTATTTGACATTTACCATATGCGATGTTATTCTAAAAAAGAAATAACAAATCTAAAGTTGAAAGAAAAACTAGATTTAAATAATAAGAGAAGGGAGTAGTTTCAAATGAAAAAAATTATTATTGCAGCGTATATTCTTTTATGTATTTGTCTTACCGGCTGCGGTGGAACCAATCAGAAGGATTATGGTGAGAACTATAATCAGGAACAGGATGCACAGAATTTTTCCATGCTAAGAAATGCAGCAGCAACAGAAAATGGATTTTATGTGTTACAGGATCAATATGTTTATTTCATTGATAAAAAATCGAAAAAAGCAGTTCCGTTATGTGGAAAACCAAATTGCAAACACAAAGATAATTCATGTAATGCCCATTTTACTCATCCGGAGAATATTCAGGCATATGCCGGAAATCTTTATGTAGTAGCCGGAGGTTCGGAAGAATTAACCTGTTCTTTGTATCGAATCAGCCTGGATGGAAGCCAGAGAGAAGAATTGAAAGTACTGTTTCGCTATGATAGTGGTGATTTCGGCTGCTCGCTAGATTTTACGATACATAGAGGCTATGGCTATATGGCAGTGAACTGGATGCAGAAAGACAGAGAAAAGAAGACACAGACATTGTATCAGATTCTTTTGGATTCCTCGGATGAAAAAAAGGAAGTTGCTCAGGTGACAGGATATGTGCCGCTTATTCATGTTAATGAAACAAGGGGAAATCATATTTATTTTACGACAAGCTGTTATTTGGATAAGGATGGGACAGAGGAAGAATTATTGAATTACGAATGGAACATTTTAGATGGTTCTAGTAAAAAATTAAATATTCCTAAGGGCGAGGCTCTACTGGCTGTCAGGGGAGAACGCTATTTTTGCTACCAAGATGGAAAAGGACTTCGTTCATATGATGAGAATGGTAAAAATGAAAAGAAACTGTTTGAGTGGCAATATGAAATCTGCAGTGTATGCCGGGACGAAAAGTATATATATTTTGATAATGAACCATGTGCAGACTCGGTATCAGAGCGGAGGATTATGGTTGTGGATTATGATGGAAATGTGATTTGTGAGAGAAAAAACATGACAGAAAATAGTCCGGAAATTATCTGGTCTGATTCCAAACAAGTACTGCTTCAAAATATAGAAAAAGAAACTTATCAAATACTGAATTTAAAGGAGATTTCTACTTTGAAATAGAGGGGAGTTATTATGGGAGAATTAAGAAGAATTGTTTGTCAAAAAAAATATCTGCTTGCCGTATTTGTATTATTAATTGCAAATTTGTTTTTGTTTCAATATTATCAAATGGATAATTTGCAGGCGTTAAGAGACAAAGAAACGAGACAGGATACCCTTGATGTGTGGCAGGAAGAACAGGAAACGGCAAAAGAAGAGTTTGTTAGCAAAATAAAGGAGATGGATGCACAGTCGGAAACTTTGTCCGAGATTAGTATTTTTTCGGATGAAAACTCATTTGTTAATCAAAATATCCAGCGGACAAAAAAAGATTTTGCAAGGATAAAAGGAGTCAATATAGATGTTTCACATTCTGAAAAGGCGATGTCCGAATTTTTGGAATATGATGAAATTTTTTATGTTTTCCTTTTGTTTATTATTGTAACGGTTCTAAATTTTTTTGATGAAAGGAAGTCGGGGCTCTGGCAGATTACTTATAGCTGTAAAGCGGGAAGAATGAAATTGGCAGTAAAACGATTAGGTATCTTTTTGTTTTTAACGCTGCTATTTAGCTTTTTTATTTTTTCTGAAACATTGTGGATGGCTTTTTTTGACTACGGAGGCAGTGGAATCCTATCTTCGCCGGCACAGTCGGTTATTGCGCTAAAAGATTTTACCCTTCCCCTTTCTGTATCTGGTTTTTTGATATATTATTGGGTGATTTGTACACTTTTAATGATGTTTACGGGATTGTTTGTGTGGGCGTTCCTCTCACTGGTACATAACCGAAATTTGGGACTGGTTTTGGTGGTTTTAATTTATGGAACGGCATTTGCTTTGTATCATCTTATTCCGCAACAGCATCCGCTTTGTGTCTTGCGCTATTTCAATTTATGGTTTTTGGCAAGTCCAAAAGAAACATTTTTAGAATATGTCAATTTCCGGATAGGCGGTATACTGGTTAATCTGCGGGGATTTGTGCAGGGAACTGCTATTGTATTTTGTGCTGCCGCAGGGATTGCTGCCTGTTATATTAATAAGAGGACGAGACCGTTTTATGCGGCAGGAATTGTGGAGCGTGTACTGGAGCGGGTGAATGAATGGTGGAAAAAGATTTTGTGTCATTGTCACGGGATTGGATTTGAATTATATAAAACATTATTCTACGGAAAGGGAATCTTTGCTGCTATTATTTTTGTGTATTTGATTGTAAGCGGCATTTCCATGGAGGATTTAATGGTTAGTCCGGCACGGGAACAATTAAATCATTTTTATGAACAAAATACCGGACATATTACAAAAGAGACGATGCAGCCATATGAAAAAATAACAAAAGAATTGAAAAAGGTTGAAGAGAACCGTGCCAAAGCATCGGGGGAATCATTAAAAGAAGCAGATGATATTTATGAGTCCTACGAGGCAACAAGGGCAATGGCTTTGAAACTTGAAGAGCGGTTAAATTATGCAGAAAAACTGGAAAAACAGGGAATTGATGGCTGGTGGCTGAATGAAACCGGGTATCGTTGGCTGTTTGGTAAAGGAAATGTATTTGACCGAATGGTTCACGGTGCACTGGCAATACTTGCCATGATATTTATGTTGTCCGGATGTTATGCTATGGAGAGGCAGTCCGGTGTCCGCTTTATTCTGCGGTGTACAAAAAAAGGCAGGAAGAGCTTTTTCTTACGAAAGGAAATCTGTGCGGTAATTACGGCGGTATTTACCTGTGGTCTGACTGTTGGAGCGGAGATTTATGAAGCAGGGCGTTTATATAATTTAGATGGTTTGAGTGCACCGGTTCAAAATATATCATTTTTACAAAATGTGCCTTTTTCCATTAGCATCGGACAGTTTTTGTGTATCTGGATTTTTATGCGCTTTTTAATTTATATGATGGTTGCCAATCTGTGCCTGATGATATCATCTACGACAGAACGGGTAGAAAAAGCACAGATGATTTCGCTGTCATTGTTAATTTTTACAGTGATTTCCGGTGTTTCAGAATATATGGTACTTGGAACGCAGAGGGGCAGGAAAACCATTTTTGTTGGTATCTTTGTATTGTTGTGTCTCTGTATAAGCATTTTTGTTACATATCGAAGATGGAGGAATGTAAATGATTGAAATAAAAAATTTGCGAAAGACATATGGGAAAAAGGTGGCATTGAAAAGTTTTTCTTATACATTTGAAGATGGTATTTATGGTATGCTCGGAGCGAATGGAGCCGGGAAGAGTACACTAATGAATTTGCTTACGGATAATGTAAAAAGGGATTCCGGTGAAATTTTGTATGATGGAAAAGAGATATTAAAGATGGGGGGAAGTTATCTGGAAAAAGTAGGATATATGCCACAGCAGCAGGGATTTTATGAAAGTTTTTCTGCTCGGATGTTTTTGGTTTATATGGCGGAATTGAAAGGACTCCGAAAAAAAGAAGCAAAAAAGCAGATTGAAAATCTTTTAGAAATTGTTCACTTGTCACATGTGGCGGATAAAAAAATTGGCGGGTTTTCCGGGGGAATGAAACAGCGTGTTTTGCTGGCTCAGGCATTATTAGGCAATCCCAAACTTCTAATTTTGGATGAACCGACAGCAGGACTTGACCCGAAAGAACGTGTCAATTTGAGAAACTATATTCATCAGTTGTCTCAGAATAAAATAATTTTATTAGCAACTCATGTGGTAAGTGATGTCGAAAGTATTGCAGACCGAATTCTCATCATGAAGGCGGGAGAACTGGTGGCAGATGATACGCCGGAACATTTGGTTCATGCTGTTGATGGAAATAATTTAGAGGATGTGTATATGAATTATTTTGGTGATAAGGGAGAAAAATAGGTAAAATTCATTTTAAAGTTTTCTTGTAATTTGTGCCCTAGCTTTGCATTGCCATAAGAATCGGTCTCATGGATTCGCCCGTTTCGCTCAGAGCATATTCCACATGAGGAGGAACTTCCGGGTAAACGGTGCGGGTGATGAGACCGTCTAGAGATTAAAAGGTTTTCCAGCACTTTTCCTTTAGAAAATTGCTAATTACATTTATATCTTCTCCTTCGTATGGAATTAAATTTATTCTGGCATTACAGTCTGCTCTTTCTTGTAAAAGAGATTGTATTTTATCAAAATCACTCATAAAAATCCTCCTTTAGGGATACTTTTGATTTATAGTATACCAAAAAGTTCCCTAAAGAATTAATTGTTTTAGGGAACTTTTTAATAAAAATAATTCAAAAAAGTTCCCTAAAATTATAATAACCGCAAAATATACAGTGATTTCCTCTGGGATTGGGTAACTTTTATTTTTGGCTGGAACAAAGAAGATCATCCGGATTTCTGGAAACTTATGGTACTTTTGAAGAGCAGGAATATCGAAATTTATTGAAAATTTCCGTTGCCGATTCCACAAAAAAGTGCGAAACACTTGCAGCTGCCCACAATCTATGATATGATTTCAGTGTTATATAGGTTTGTAATTGGTCAAACGTTTCTACGAACTACCGTAATAGTTTACTATAACAATTATGGTAGTTTTTTATATGTTATGAAATGGAGGACACGAATATGAAATATGATGTAATTATTGTAGGTGCCGGACCGGGAGGCATTTTTTCAGCGTACGAGTTGACGAAGAAGAATCCGTCTCTGAAAGTTGCCGTATTTGAAAAGGGATATTCTTTAGAGAAACGTAAATGTCCGATTGATGGAGATAAAGTAAAGTCTTGTATTAATTGTAAATCCTGTGCAATTATGAGTGGCTTTGGCGGCGCAGGCGCTTTTTCGGATGGAAAATATAATATTACGAATGATTTTGGTGGGACACTTTATGAGTATATTGGAAGGGAAAAGGCAATTTCGCTAATGAAATATGTCGACGAGATTAATTGTGCTTATGGTGGTGCAAAAACGCATATGTATTCAACGGCAAACACGAAGTTTAAGAAGATTTGTATGCAGAATAAACTTACACTTTTGGATGCATCCGTAAGACATTTAGGAACCGATATTAACTATGTAGTTCTTGAAAATTTATTTGCAAAACTAAAGGATAAAGTAGATTTTTATTTCCAGACGCCGGTAGATAAAATCGAAAAAAAACAAGAGGGTTATAAGGTTTTATATAAAGATGGGGAGGCAGAATGTACAGAGTGTATTATTTCTGTTGGGCGAAGCGGAAGTAAATGGATGCAGTCAATTTGTGAAGATCTTGATATTTCCACAAAATCAAATCGAGTAGATATCGGAGTTCGCGTGGAACTTCCTGCAGTTATTTTTTCGCATCTTACCGACGAATTATATGAGAGCAAAATTGTTTACCGCACAAAGAAGTTTGAGGACCGAGTCCGCACATTTTGTATGAATCCTTATGGGCAGGTTGTGAACGAGAATACAAACGGAATTATTACGGTAAATGGACACAGTTTTGAAGACCCGGAAAAGAGAACAGAAAACACCAATTTTGCGCTGCTTGTGGCGAAGCATTTTTCTGAGCCATTTAAAGACAGCAATGGCTATGGTGAAAGTATTGCTAAACTATCCAATATGCTGGGCGGCGGTGTAATTGTTCAGAGATTTGGAGACCTTGTGAGGGGAAGGAGAAGTACGGTAAATCGCATTGAGGAAAGTACAGTGCGTCCGACTCTTGCGGCAACGCCCGGTGATTTAAGTCTGGTGCTTCCAAAACGTATTATGGATGGTATTATTGAAATGATTTATGCACTTGATGCTGTGGCACCCGGTACAGCAAATGATGACACTCTTTTATACGGAGTGGAAGTTAAATTTTATAATATGGAAGTGGATATTGATGAAAATTTGGAAACGAAATATAAAGGTCTTTATGTGATTGGTGATGGCAGTGGTGTAACACATTCGCTTTCGCATGCTTCGGCGAGCGGCGTGTATGTGGCAGACCATATTGTGAATAATCAATAAGGAAAGAAGGAGGAATTGTCCTATAAAATTCTAGACAAGCCTTCCCTTTTATGCTATAACTAGAATAACAATGAAATAAAACACGACACTTTTCTGCCACTGGGTAGGAAAGTTAAGCGTCAGATTTTCTATCGTTAGGTCTTAGAAGATAGGAAATGCTGGCGCTTTATTTTTTTGAAAATAGGAAGGAGCTTAGGCACTATTATGAGTAATCCAATTAAAAGTTTAACAAAAAAAGAATGGGGGAGTATGGATTGGTTCCCTGCTAATCATTGTGATATCCAATGTTTCATCGGGAAGCTTTGATTTGTATGGCTTTATTAGCTGGAAGAAACGGGAAAAGTGATGTGTATCGGCTGGATGTTTGAATGAAGTAAAAGTGCACATTGAAAGCGGGCTTTCCGCAAAAGGCAGCAGAAGAACCCCAATATGAATTTACATCGTACTGTTCACAATTTGCTCGTATTCTTTTTGAATTTCATTTGTGCTTCCTGCCTGTTTGTTTTTAATAAATAGTGTTCGAAATATCAATCTTGCAAGTGGACCAACAAGAATAAGCTGCAACGGAAATGCCATAACAAAATTTTTGCAGTATGTCATGAGATAATCCGGTATGAAATTTTCTGTAAAACCATATCCATGATATACGCCGAGCACGCAATTAAATGAAGTCAAGTATTATTTTTAATTCGATTGCGATTGCAAGAAATAGGAAAAATGTGTAAGATAGTAGGAGAAATGACGAAATGCTCTGTTTAGTTTTCTGAAATTATGACGATACATTATATAGAGTGTTGATTTTATTTGCAAGGAGATTTTTATATGATGATAAATATGAAATATAATCTTCCAGATCGAATATTGAGGGAACTTTCTTTTTTTGCGAAGAAGTATTCTGTCACAAAAATTATACTGTTTGGTTCCCGTGCACGAGGCACAAATACAGAAAGAAGTGATATAGATATCGCAGTATATGGTGGAGATTTTGAACATTTTTATTGGGATGTCAAGGAAAATGTGCCTTCTCTTCTTATGTTTGATGTCGTACGAGCAGATGTAAAAATTTCAGATGAATTGAAACAAGAAATAGAAAGGGATGGTATTACAATTTATGAAAAAACTTGAAAACTTTACAAATAGTCTGTCTATATTGGCAGAGGCGGATTTTAAACTTGCAGAAAGTAATGATATATATCGAACAGGGATTATTGGACAATTTAATCTAACTTTTGAACTTGCATGGAAAGCATTGCAGGAAATTATGAGAATGCATAGTGTGGAAGGTGCTGCTACCGGTTCGCCTCGTGAAATCTTGCAGCTTGGTTATAAAATTGGATTTATCAATGATTCTGAGGTGTGGCTGCTTATGCTGAAAAAACGCAATACTTCTGTCCATATTTATAATGAAGATGAAATTGATGAAATGATTATGCTGATACGTGACAGTTTTATTCCGGCTTTTATTGTTCTTAAGGATATGCTGGTAAAGAAACTGGATGTAGCTGAAAGTGATTGGACGTCCAATTGAGGCCGAATTGATTACAGATGCAAAGGCAATATGAAACTATGGAAAACGAGGCAGTGGATATGGAAAAAGACCCATTTAAGGAATATTTAAGAGAATCTGAATCGGATAAAGCGCATAAGGGTTATGCTTGGAGTACAGCAATCGGACTTCAGGCGGTGGACGGACTCAAACCATCTAAATATCTGATTGATACTGCCATTCAGAATATTGAAGGCAAAATCACAATGAAAGAGAAAGAATGGGTCCTTGATGGGGCAACCGTTATGTACGGTAGCGCTTCTGAACTGAGAGCAACGCTTGAATATGATTTTTCACAGGAGAAAGATTTTAGCTATAAAGGTCTTTCAATGGATGAGATTATCCATCATCTTGCAGTATTTATTTCAAGGTTATGGCAAATTCATATCTTCGGGGAAGGCAATACGAGGACAACAGAATATCTGGAACTGTTTCTTAGAAACCTGCTTTTGAACGAGCAAAATGAACTTCAAAATCGAAATCTTCACATAAGCGGACTTCTGAACAAAGAAAAAGTGGACATTCAAGGTATGAAAGTGGACATTCAAGACGCAAAAGTGGATATTGAAAGCGTGCTTTCCGCAAAAGGAAGCGATTTCACAGTAAAAACAACGGTTCATATCCATAGACTCTTTGAGAAGTTTGGCTTTGATGGAGTATTTGGAAGAAGTGCAGTTATGGAACTTCTTGAGCTGAAAAGTTCAGGTGCTTCGAAACTTCTTTCCAATTTGGTGCAGGCGGATATTATTGAACCAGTATCCGGTCATGGAAAGGGAAAATATAAATTCAAGAAATAAATGAACGGGCCACTTGAAATTTGGCTGGTTATAAATCGAAATTTGTGGAGTTATGGCATTGGGGTTATAACTGGAATTGAGATAGAATATAAAAGAAAGTGATGTGGTAAAAATTATGTTTGATAAAAATGCGCCAGCAGAGAATATTGATATGTTAATTGAATATTTGAAAAAAAATCACAAGCAGTGTTATGTTTATAGGGGTCAGATAAAGGATTATGATACATTGTTGCCATCATTTTATCGAGATAAAGTTAGTCCTATACGTCTTGAGGCATCCGATAATACACTAAATATTATTACTCAAAATAATAGATTCAATCATTTTATTTATTATGACTATGTTAATGATAGCATAAGAAATAAAACTAAAAGAGTAACCATGAACAAACTAATGGCGAACTTTGGTAAATCATTTGGTAATGTTTTGGCACAACAATATGGAGTTAATTCAGAGTGCTTGGATATTACTTCTGATCCTAGTGTAGCTGCCTTTTTTGCAACACATCAATATCCATATTATAAAGATGTTGTAGAATCTGATGATTTAGGTGTGGTTTATAGAATGACTAGTAATAATGATGGAGATGCCATACATCATGCAGGGATTGAAATGTTATTATCATCTAATTACTTAGTACAAGACGAAACCCCAATTCCGTTACTTTTTAGCAGTGGACGAAGTCAACATACTGATGACGAATTTAAAGAGTTAGATAATACATATAAGTTTGAAACAAAAATTACTTGTACTCGCCCTGTAATTGTTGACCATGACGGAGTTAAACGAATAGTTATTACATATTTTAAAGAAAAATATCCAAATGTTGATATTGAATCGCATTTTCATACATCACGAATATTTAAGCAAAAAGCTGGTTTTTTAATCCCGTCGTTTATTTTTGAGTCATATGTACCTGCAAATTTACAGATTAAAAAGATTTCTGATAAAAATATTGTGGCATATTGTCCTAGCTTTGTAATTCATAAAGAAAAAATTGGTATTGAGGATATACTTATTTATCCTAAACTTGAAAAGTTTTACTTTCGCCATGTTAAATGTGTGGAATCAGATTATTCTAGAGAAGAATTATGGCCATCTGTTGATATGGATTATTTTTATGACTTATTATATAGATGGTGTAGTGATGGTTGTAAAAAGTATGCTGAAGAATTAAATATAAATATTGATGATATGAAGATGGGAATTCTTGATAAGGGCTATTACTAGATTTTTATTTTCATAAAAAAGTATATCAACAGTAATTTAACCAAGCGTTATTATAATTAGGGATAGATGAATTTATTATTCAATACAAAGATGCTTTATATAGATAATTTGATGAAATTATAGTCGCAAATAGATAAATTCAAGTTTGCCGAAATATCTTTCTAACTTTCCCTATTTTACAGGCTTTTCAGCCCATTCATTAGTGAAATGATATGTATTTTCCCTTATTTTTGCCCTTATGAGATAATCGTAAGGGAAATAAGGGAAAGTTTTATTTAGTCATTGCCTGCCACTTTATCAAGTAACCTTGCAGATTCCCGCTTGGCTTTTCTTGTAGAGTGTGCATAGACATTCATGGTGGTACTGACATCTGAGTGTCCTAACAGTTCCTGCACATCCTTTGGTGCTGCTCCATTTGCCAGAAGGTTGCTTGTGTAGGTGTGTCGCAGCTGGTGAAAATGAAATCCTTCAAATCCATCCAGTTTCTGAGCAATCTTCCTGCAAACAATTCCTAACGTGCTTGGCAGTTCCAAACTTCCATCCGGTCTTAAGCAGACAAAGGATATTTCCTTATAATCTTCTGGAACATTCTCTGTTCCGTCCAGATGATAGAACTCATAGTAAACTCTGTTTTTGTCTTTTACTTCTCTGTAGTAGTTTTTATGGTAAAGTTCTCCGTACTGCATTCGGTTTTTAAGTTGTTCCTTTCGGGCATTGCGAAGAATCTCTGCCAGTGTATCTCCAAAATCAACAATCCTTACCTTTTTTCGTTTGGTTGGTCCGATGATATTCTTGTGCCTTGAACCATCATATCGGATACTGCGTCTGATTGTAAGGCACTGTTCTTCAAGATTTACATCCTGCCATGCCAGACCACAGGCTTCACCGATACGAAGTCCTGCATAATAAGCTATCTGGATTGGAAGTATTGCCGATGGATTGTAATCCTGTAGAAATTCAATCAGTCTTTCATAATCCTCTCGTGGAATTGGCTGTATATCGCCATCCATGTCATCATCAGAAAACAGGTCAACCTCATCCGTCTGGTATTTCAGCTTAATATACTGCATCGGATTGAAAGTGATATATTGCTTTGGTGATACTGCAAATCGGAATGACTGCTGTAATACTGCCGAGAAAGAACGAATGTAATCTTTGCTATAACCTTTTCTTTCTGAACCATCTGGATAAGTGCCACCAAAGGAAAGCAGATCGAAGAAGGCTTGTAAATGCTCAGATGTTACATTTTTCAACTTTCTCTCTGAAATTGGATGCTTCTTGATGTTGGTAATAGCACCGAGGTAATTCTGGACTGTCCCATTACTGAGAGTACCGGTCTTTAATTCTTCCTCTGCCCATATATCAAGTAATTCTCCAACTGTAATATTTTCCGACTTTGCAATGAATTTCTTGCTTTCGTAATCGTCCATTGCCTGACGGAGCAGTTTTTCCGTTTCACTTTTGCTTTCTGTTCCAGCGTATTCTTTTTGAACCAGATTGCCGCTTGCATCTTCTACATAGAAGCGGTAGTACCATTTCTTTC
>ENA-OPNH01000524-OPNH01000524.1-human-gut-metagenome-genome-assembly--contig:-NODE-524-length-31146-cov-8.601911_pt1 | contig 31146 bp, 25 predicted proteins | sample MGYA00241537_ERZ501771 | MGnify/ENA primary metagenome ERZ501771 (study PRJEB25962, sample SAMEA2042608) | human gut metagenome | biome: human gut; feature: human-associated habitat; material: faeces...
TATTTGGGATCTTTTTCGTAAATCTTTTTATCTCTTACCTATGTATAAATCATATCATAAAATTAAATTAATTACAATATTATTTTATTTATTTTTTTCTATATCATCTAGGATCTCTTTAATTTTTCTAAATCTATGATTTAATCCAGACTTAGTAATTTCAGTACCTGTTTCAAAAGACATAATTTCCGCTAATTCTTTTAAAGAACTTTCTTTATACTTCATTCTATACTCTATAACTGTCTTTAACTTTTCATCAAGTAAATCAACCATATCTAATTCATATAATTTTTCTATATCATTAATTTGTTTATTCGCAGTCATAAATACTTTATCCATATTAGCTTGTTCACAGTTATTAAGCCTATTAGTCATATTTTTATGATCTCTATATATTCTAATATCTTCAAAATACATAACCGCAGAAAATGCCTTTATAACTCTTAAAAAATCACTTATCTTTTCTGCTTCTTTTATATATACAGTATAATTCTTTTCTCTTTTAATTATTTTACTATTTAAGTCATAAGTATTAAGTAATTTATTAATAAAATTAGCATATTCTTTTGTATCTAATATAAATTCCATATGATATCTACTAGTCTTTGGATCATTAACAGAACCAGATACTAAAAATACTCCTCTTAAATATGCTCTTAATTGTTCTTCGTCTGATATTAAATATTCTTTAGGAATACTAAGATATTTATTATTATCAATAATAGATAAATCTTCAAGTATTTCTTTTACTTTATTATTTATATTTAATATATAAGTTAATCCTCTACCTAGTTTCTTATTTCTAACTGTAATAGAAGGACTAATACCATATATTTCTTTAAATAATTTAAATACTCTTCTTGCTACAGCATTATTTTCAATAGTAACATTTATATTATTATTTATATTACCCGCTATTCTTATAATAGCGGATAATTCAGATATATCTTCTAATCTAGTAGTTTCTATCTTTGAAGCTTCATCTTTAACAACCATTGTAAAACTCATTATTTTAACTCCTTAACTATATAATTAAATATTGCAAGTGCTGTTCTATATGGATCATGTCTAACTTTTTTCTTATCACTAATATAAAGAAGTTCATCTTCAATTATTTCAACATTCATATCATTTAATACATCATAATCAATATCAATTTGACCAGCTGTTTCTCCTAAATATCTTTCTTTTATATCATCTGGTACTTTTTTATTATTAACAACTACTACATCCATTAAATCTTCTTTAACATAAGAATTAATTTTTTTAATACAATCTGATACTTTATAATTATCTGTCTCTCCATGTTCACTCATTATATTACAAACATACATCTTCTTAGCTTTAGAATTCTTTAAAGATTCTACTACTTCTTTAGATAATAAATTAGGAATTATACTAGTATATAAACTACCAATACCAAATATAATTAAATCAGCTTCATCTATAGCCTTAATTACTTCTTTAGTAGGTTTAACTTCATTTTTATATTCAATATAATCAATCTCTTTACCAGCCTTAGTAATATTAGATTCTCCTTCAATTATTTTACCATCAGTAGTATGAGCTATTAATACAGGATTCTCTTCAGTAAAAGGAAGTATAGTTCCTTTTATATTAAATATTTTAGATAAAGATCTAAGTGATTCAGTTAAATTACCTGTAATATTATATAAAGCAGTTAACAGTAAATTACCCATCGGATGATTATTTAAAGAACTATCAGTAACAAATCTATATTGTAATAAATCCTCAATAAGTGGTTCTACTTCAGATAAAGAAACTAAAACATTTCTAAGATCACCTACTGCAAATATATCAAATTCTTCTCTAAGTCTTCCACTAGAAGAACCATCATCAGCAACTGTCACAATAGCGGTAATATCAAGAGGAAACTGTTTTAATCCTCTAAGAAGCACCGAAAGCCCTGTTCCTCCACCTAAGACAACTATTTTTTTCATTATGCACACCTCTTAATACATTATACTATAATTAAATAGAAAAAGAAAGAAAATTCATTCTTCTTTTCTTTCTTGTATTAAAGAATTTACAAATAAAATACTCTTAGTAGGAACAATCTTAGTAAGTAAATGATTAAATTTCATATTATTAGGAATAATAAGTAATTTATTCATAAACATACCATCTATAGCTACTTTACTAGCATATTCACTATTAAGAGAAGAAATATTAAATTTAACATCCGCTACATTATTAAAATTAGTATTAACTGGTCCAGGACAAAATATAGATATCTTAACATTAGATTTATCTCTTTTTAATTCTTCATATATAGCTAAAGATAAACTAACAATATAGTTTTTAGTAGCATAATAAGTAGCCATATAAGGTCCTGGCATAAAACCAGCCATTGAAGCAACATTTAGTATCCTACCATAATCTCTCTTAACAAAATCTTTTAAAAATAATTTAGTAAGTATATGATATGCTTTAATATTTAAATCAATCATATCCATTTCTTTATCTAAACTAGTTTCAGTAAAATTACCAGCATCTCCAAATCCAGCATTATTAATTAATATATCAATATTTTCATCTTTTAATTCTTTATATAATTTAACACATTCTTCTTCAATTATTAAATTATAACCATAAGTATGTATATTTTTATATCCTTTAAATTCTCTATTTAAATCTTTTTTATTTCTTGCAACTAAATATAACTCATATCCTAATGAATATAAATATTTAGCCATATCTCTTCCCATACCAGAAGAAGCTCCAGTTACTAGCGCTTTCATATTATCATCCTTTCAAAAAAAATAATCAATTACTGATTATTTTTCTTCTAATTTATCAATTACTTCTTGTGCCACTGAAATAGTTTTTTCCTTTAAATCATCTGCTATTCCCTCAAGTACAGGAGTACCCTTTTCTTTAGCAAGTTCTACTAATTCATTAGCTTTATCTTTAAGTTCATTACCCTTCTTTTTAGCAGCTTTTAAAACAGTTTCTTTATCTAATTCATCAAGGCCTTTTTTAATTTCATTAACTTTAGTAGTAAACTCATCTTTAATCTCTGAAACAGTCATATCATCTACACTTTTCATAAATTCATTAATTTTCTTCTTAATATCATTTCTTAAGTCACTACCTTTTTTAGGAGCAAATAATAAAGCTAAAGAAGCACCAATACCAGCACCTAATACTAATTTACCTAATCCTTTTTTACTCATTTTTATCATCCTTTCTTTTATTAAATATTTTATCAATAATCATACTGATTATATCAACAACTTTATCAGTAACAAATGTAACTTTATTACTAACTAATGAAGCAACCTCAAACACCCCATCTAAGGATTTAACCTTAACAGTAATATTATCTACAACTTTTTCTATTTTATCCATAGTAATAATTAATTTTATAGTTAATACTATTAAAGCTACCAATAAAATAGCACCTAAAATATATAAAACAATTGGTAATACTTCATTAACAGTCATTATTTTTCCTCCTCATCATACATAGAATCAATTAAATTAAATATATCATTATCACTATCTATTGCATTATCACTAGTATAATTATTTAATATCTCATCAGCGCCTTCTTCATCATGTACTAATTTCTTTTCAAATTCAATAGTATCTTCTAATTTTTTACTAGGAGTTTTTCTCTTAGGAACCTCTTCTTTAACTTCTATCTTTTCAGCAGAAGCTTCTTCCATATTATGATTTACTATCTTAATATCACTATCTCCTGCATCTAATTCTACTTTATTAGTATTAATTACAACCTCAGTCTTCTCTCTCTTAGGTTGTTCATAACTAACACCAAAATCAAAATAATTATCTTCAGCATCACCTAAAGTAACATCCTTATTACTAGGAGTATCTTCAGTCATATCAACAAGTAAATTACTATCATCAATTACCTTCTTTTTATCAGCATTCTTAGTAATTTTAACTTCTTGATATAATTCACAATTCTCACATAAATTATTTCTAATATCATCAGTTAAACTTCCATAAGCTTTATTTCTAACTGTTTCAAAATCTATTTTTTTACTTGCTCTAGGTATTTCATAAGAACTTTCATCCTGTAATTTAACTTCATCCTTAGTATAATTCTTATCAAGTACACCATATACTGGTGATATCACTGGTGTAGGCTTAAATCTTTTAGGTTTAGGTTCTTCTTTTTTAGAATATAAAGTAGAAACTTTCTTTTCTTCCTCTTTCTTCTTTGCTAAAATATTTTGATTACTATATTTAGGTACCTCAAAAGTATCAGGCTCATCCATTTCTATAGGAAATGCAAAATTATTATTAGTTCTAGTTTTTACTATTTCTCTATCACTAATTATTTCATCAGAAACACCAGTTCTAGTTTTTTTTACTTCTTCTCTTTTCTCTTCTTCCTCTATTTTATTTCTCATAAAAGTAGGAAGCTTATGTTCTTCTTTTTCTTCTACTTCTATTTCTTTAGTTTCAACAACCTCTTCTTCATCAGAAAATAAATCCTTTATCTTATCTAAAAATCCCATATAGTCGCTCCTTTTCTAATATTCAGGTAAATCCGGAATAATACTATCCTCTTCACCAACATACTCACTTAAATATTCTGAAAATTTACTTTCAGCATCTTCTGGCTTTTTAATTTTATATTCTTTAAATGAACTAGAATAATAATCATCTTGAAGAATCTTTTCAATTAAATTATCATTATAATTAATACTATTAAGTATAATCATAGAATAAGATAAAATATCTGCTAACTCATACTCCTCTACATAAGTCTCTATTTTAGCATAATTATAAACTACTTTCATAAAATACTTATCTTTATCTTTAGTTATCTTAACATATCCGTTCTTCTTATTATTATTAATTTTATAATAATAATAACAATCACTACTATCTTTATCATCTAAATTTAAATTATTCTTATAATAATAACTAATAACATCAACATATAAATACATATAAGTATCATTAACTTTAAATATTTGATTATAATCTTTATCATAAACTTTATTAATACTAAATGGTAAATAATATTTATATCCTAAAGAATTAGTATTATAAATATTATTACTATTTTCAATTACATCATTTACAATAACATCATAATTATTATTATTTATCCTAGTACATCCAATACATAAAAGTAATACCATTAATAGTAAAAACTTTTTCTTCATATCATATTATACCTCTTCTACATTATAACAAAAAAAAAACTAAAATGAAATAGTTTTTTTATTATTTAGTAAAAATTTGCTTATATTTCTTGAATTACAGTAATAATCATTGGCTTATTACCAGTCTGATTAATTAAATATTTACTAAGTTCATCTCTAATAGTATTTTTAATTTTATTATATTCAACATACTTCATTCCCTTAGTATTATCCACTACTATTTTTTCAGAAATCTTTTTAATCTCATTAATTAATTCATAAGAATCTTTAACATAAACAAATCCTCTTGTTAAAATCTCAGGGCCAGCCATAATTTCTTTAGTTTGTTTATTCAAAGTAACAGAAATAATCATAATACCATTATCACTAAGCATCTCACGATCTTTTAAAACAACTTCCCCAATATCATCACCAGCAGTACCATCTATTAAAACAGAACCACTATGAACCCTCTCAAAAGTATCTAACATTACACCATTTTTAAAAGTAACAACATCACCATTTTCTTTAAGAATAATATTACTTTTAGGTATACCAACCATTTCTGCTAATTCAGCATTCATAACCTGATTTTTATATTCACCTCTTATCGGAAAATAATATTTAGGATTCATCAAATTAATCATAGTCATTAAGTCTTCATTAGAAGCATGATGTGATAAATATTTTTTAGAAGATAAACTAACAACATTAGCTCCTGTCTTAGCAATATCATCAAGTAAACTATAAAAAGTTTTCTCCCTATTATCATAAATAGGAGTAGCTAAAAACACAGTATCATCTTCATTTAACTTAATAAATTTATCATAGCCATTAACGATTCTCATAATATTGTAATATGGTTTATCTTTCTCATTAGCATTTAATATTACAACATTCTTATCATTTATATTAGATAAATCACCAATAATATCTTTAGATATATATAGATAATGATTTTCAATAGCAAAATCAATTATCTTCTTAAGTCTTTTACCCATAATTACAATTTTTCTATTGGTCTTCTCTACTTCAGTAAATAATTCCTGAATACGATATAAATGAGAATCTAATACATTAAAAATAATTCTACCATCACTATTATTTAAAGTCTCTCTAATTAAAGGTGTTATTCTATGTCTAGGAGAAGTAAATCCTTCTACACCAGCATAGAAAGATTCAGTAAGAAGACATAATACATTCTGCTTACCAATATAAGCCAACTTACCAATATCTGTCTTATAAGCCCCTTTCATAAGTGAATCAATAACATAATCAGAAGCATAAAAAATAACTCCATCTTTAGTATATATAGCATAGCCAAAATTATCAGGTGTAGAATGAGATAAATTTACAGGAAAAATCTTAACATTACCAATTTCTATTGGTACATAAGCCTTTATCTCTTTCATATTCTTATACTTAATATTAGAATTATCAAATTCATCTTTAACAATCTCTAAAGTATATTTAGACCCATATATACAAGGATTACCTAAATCATCAACAATATCAGTTAAAGCCCCTATATTTTCATCATGACCATGTGTTAAAAATATTCCCTTAATTCTTTTTTTATTTTCTTTTAAATAAGTAACATTAGGTATAATATAATCAATACCAAGTGTTAATTCATCAGCATATTTAAGCCCTGCTTCAAAAACAAATATATTCTTATCAACTTCAATAACAAACATATTTTTACCATTTTCATCTAGTCCACCTAGTGAAAACATTCTAATTTTACTCAAAATAATTCTCCTTTCTTTAAAGTAAAAGACTTAAATAATTATAGCAGAAAATTATCATTTTGTAAAGTAACCTCCACTTCATAGAAAAAAGAGACCAAAGTCTCTATAAATTTCTAATAATTTCTTTAACATTTTCAAGTAATTTAGAAGTAATACTACCATCAGTACCTCCACCTTGAGCAAAAGACTTATTACCTCCACCATTACCAGAAGATCTAACAGCCAAATCCTTAACAATATCACCACAACTAACCCTGTTAGAATTAGATTTAGCAATATAATTAACCGAATTATCATCATTAATATTAGCAAGTAATATAAAATTATTATCAAGCTGATTACTAAGAGCACTAACAATCTGTCTCAAAGTATTAATATCATAACCATTAGTAATACTAATAATAGTAGTAATACCATTAATATCTTCTTTAATATCTAAGAAACTAGATAAATCACTAACAGACTTCTCACTCTTCTTAGTATTAAATTCTTTCTCTAACTTCTTAAGTTCTTCTCTTAACATAGCAAGTTCATTCTTATTATAAACAATATCCTTATAACTTTCAGGATCACTATTATCAATATTAAAATTAAATTCAATATCAATATCATTTTCCTTAGCCTCATTAATAATTCTCTTAGCCTTATCAAGTAATCTAATCATCTCTTCATTATATTTAGATATCTCTTCCTTAAGAATAGGAACAATATTATTATCAGTAGCCGCTGTTACTCTATAAGTATCAGTACCCTTATTCTCTACTGAAGCAATAGCAAACCTGCCAATATTCTTAGTATTATCAATATGCGTACCAGCACATAACTCAATAGAATCACCCATAGTAACTACCCTAACAATATCTCCATATTTATCAGAGAATAAAGCCATAGCCCCCTTCTTAATAGCCTCTTTAATAGGTAAATACTCAATAGTAACATCATACCCAGCATTAATTCTCTTATTAACAAGTTCCTCTACTTTAACAATAAGTTCATCAGATAACTTACCCTGATAATTAAAATCAAATCTAAGCATATTTTCATCAACTTTACTACCAGCCTGATGAACACTATTACCAAGTAATTCTTGTAAAGATCTTTGAAGCAAATGTACAGAAGAATGATTCTTCATAATAGCAAGTCTCTTTTCTTTAAGAACATGAGTAAGAATCTTATCTCCCTTATTTACAGTACCATCAAGTACCTTAACATATAATAAATGTTGTCCATTAGGAGCCTTAATAACATCCATAACCTCTAACTTACAATTATCATTTTTTAAATATCCCGAATCAGATACCTGACCACCACTCTCAGCATAGAAAGGATTTTCCTTAAGAAATATATAGCAGTCCTCACTAGAAGAATCCACAAATACATTATCCTTCATAATATCCATAACTTCAGTTTCTAATCCCAATTTTTCATAACCAACAAATTTACTTTCTTTCTTATAATTAATAAGTAAATCATTCTGTAAATTCATACTAGCTTCAACTTTTCTACTATTTCTAGCAAGTTCCTTTTGTGCACTCATATAAGCATTAAAACTATCAGTATCAACCTTAAATCCTCTTTCCTCAGCAGCTTCAATAGTAAGTTCAATAGGATAACCATAAGTATCATATAATTTAAAAGCATCTTCTCCGCTAATAACCTTAGTACCATTATCAAATAATTCCTCTAATCTCTTTTCACCCGCTAATAAAGTCTTTTGAAATAATCTTTCTTCTTTAGCAATAAGTTCTTTAACTTTACTCTTAGTACCAACTAAATCAGGATAAGTATCTTTATAATTTTCTACTACTACATCAACCATATCACTTAAAAACTCTCTATTAATATTAAGTTTCTTTCCCATTCTAGAAGCTCTTCTAAGAAGTCTTCTAAGAACATATCCTCTACCTACATTTTCAAATACAGCTCCATCAGATAAGGCAAAAGTAAGTGTTCTAATATGATCTGCTATTACCTTAAATTCCATTTGACCCATATATGGAATAGAACAAATTTCCTCTATTTTCTTCATAATAGGCATAAATAAATCAGTCTCATAATTAGTCTCAGTACCTTGCATAATACAAGCCATTCTCTCAACACCCATACCAGTATCAATATTCTTACTAGGAAGTTCAGGATATTCTTCTCTCTTCAAACCTTCAGTAGCATTAAACTGACTAAGAACATTATTCCATATCTCAATATAACGATCATTCTCTATTTCTTCTTGTAATAACTTAATACCCTTGCCTTCTTTATCATACTTTTCACCACGATCATAAAAAATCTCCGTATCAGGTCCAGAAGGTCCTGGCCCTATCTCCCAAAAATTACCATCTAATTTAACTAAATGAGAAGGTTTAACACCTAAACTAATCCACTTATTATAAGAATCAACATCATCAGTATAAACCGTAATATATAGTTTATCTTTATCCATATCAAAATATTTAGGACTAGTAAGTAATTCCCACGCCCAAGTAAGAGCCTCATCTCTAAAATAATCACCAATACTAAAATTACCTAACATCTGAAAAAAAGTATGATGTCTAGCAGTCTTACCTACTTCTTCTATATCCCCAGTTCTAATACATTTTTGACAACTAGTAAGTCTCCTATTACTAGGTACTACAGTTCCATCAAAATATTTCTTAAGTGGTGTAACACCAGCATTAATCCAAAGTACTGTTGGATCATTCATTGGTATTAAAGGAGCAGAATCAACTTCTGTATGTCCCCTCTCACAAAAGAAATCCAAATACATTCTAATAATTTCTCTTCCTGTTAACTTCTTCATATTATCTCGTCTCCTTATATATATCGTATATATCTTTTTCTAATTTATCTAAAGTATCATTAGTAACAATGTAATCAACATCATTATAATTATCCATAGCTATCTCTGTAACATGTGCCTGTTCTTTACTATCTAAACTAGTTTCAAAATTAATTCTCTCTACCTTAATAACAACCACATTATCAAACTTCTCTCTAACACTATCTATCTCTCTAGGAAGTCTAATATCCGGTACAATAATAGCATCATAAAAATAAGAATAAATCTCAATATCATCAAGTTGTCTTTCAATAAACATCTCAGCCTTATTAAGTTTATTTCTAATAACATCAGTTCCAAGCTCTTGAAGTAACTTTCTAGGTTTAGATTCTTCACTACCATCCCAGTCAGTCATCTCCATTGCATAAAACTTAATATACTTACCCGCTCGTGAATAAATAACCTTTTTACCATCTTCTTCATAGAACTTCTTAAGAAATCCCGCTATCGTATCTTTACCATGTCTAGCCCTACCACAAATTAAATAAATTTTAGGTTTTTTATTTTCAATATTCATACTATTCCTCCTCAAGATATTTCCCTTTAATTATACCAAATAATAAGGTATAAGTAAATTATTTTTTTCATATTATTTTACTAAAAGTTTACATCTAGTAAATTTATTAAAAAAACTTAATATTTTTCTTGATAAAATTCCCTATAAAATGATATAATCTAATTAGAGGTGGAAGATATGAATAAAAAGAATAAAAACGGAAGATTAATTGTAATTATGGGAGCTATTGCTATTATCATAGTAACAGTATGTGCTTTTAACAAAAATACCCTTAGATATAAATATTATGAATATTCAATTGAAAAAAAATACTCTTCTTCCACTACTAACGAGTATTATGTCGATGATAACTTTAACTATGTAGATAATTATACCGGTATGGGCATAAATAATCATAAAGAATTAATTAATTTTATATACTACACCTTAAATAGTGGCATTCATCATACCGAAAGATATATCACTAAAGATTATACAAACTATTTAAATGATATTAATATGTTAACAATAAATAATGGTGAAGGATTTAAAGAAACAATATCATTACTAAATAATTTTGTTCATCCATATAACAGTTCAAATAATATCAAATTAAATTATGGTGGTGAATATAAAATAGGAATAACCATAAACAAAGCCTATAGCAATGAAGAAATAACAAAAATAAACGAAGTAGTAGATAAAGTAATAAAAGAAAAAATAACCAATAATATGCCTACTAGAGAAAAAATAAAAGTAATTCATGACTATATTATAGATAATGCCGAATATGATAAATTAAAATATGAAAACAAAAATGATACCACTTACAAATCTAACACTGCATATGGAGTCCTAATTGAAGGATACGGTACATGTAATGGCTATGCCGATGCCATGGCTATCTTCTTAAATAAATTAAATGTCATAAATTATAAAATAAGTAATGAAGAACACATTTGGAACCTAGTATACCTAGATGGTAAATGGTATCACCTAGATTTAACTTGGGACGACCCAATAAGTGATATCAATGTAAATAGAGATACTTACTTCTTAATAACTACTAATACTTTAGAAAAAATAAATGATGGTACCCATAAATTTGATAAAAGTATTTATATAGAAGCAAAAGACTAACAATTTAGTCTTTTTTTCATTATAACAATAAACATAAAACTACCCACTACTGTACATATCATATCACCAATAGTATCATATAAACCAATATCCAAATATCCACCATATCTATCCATAAAATCAATATCATTAACCATAACCTTATCAACATATATATCATGAGATAAATACGTAGAACTAATATTCCTAATAACAGTATCCTTCTGCATATCAGTACCAATAACCCTATCCATCGAAAACTCAAATATCTCCCAAATACTTTCAGTCATCATAGCAAAAGAAAAAATAAATAATATCACAAAATAAATACTTTTCTTAATATTAAAATATCTTATCAAATATAATCCAGCATAAGAAATAACAAAAGAAAAATAAGTATGCATAACAATATCAAACCACCATACATCAACATAAAAATGATATATTTCTCCCAATATCTCAGTACCAAGAATAAAAACATATATAAGTATCTTAATACCATTACCAAACCCTATCTTCTTACTAATAACATTAGTAATAACCATAAATATCAAAGATAATACACAAGCAAAAATAGTAGTCATATTCCACTTAATTAACCCACTAATCAAATAAAACATAACTACTATCAAATATAATAAATCAATTTTTTTCATATACTCACCTATCAAAGTATATGATTATTTTTCTTCCATATCAGTAATTTTTTTATAATTACTTAACTTTCCTCCTATTAAATTAAAACTATCCTTATAAATAACCTTATCTAATGAAACATCAATATTCATATAATCATTCTTAACATAAACATTTCCATTACCAAGTTCTATAGTTTCATATTTATCATTACTATAATCATAGTATTCAACCATATTAAGATAAGAACAACTAACATAAGACATAGGACTAAGAATAATTTCTTTATCACCAACAATCAAAGTAACCTCATCAAGGAAGAAATATAAATCCTTACCATCATATAAAAACATATGGTCAAAAGACTTATCTAGTCTTTTAATTCTCAAATAATTCAAATCATAATTAGTATATACTTCAGATAAAGCATCAACAACATATGCTTTATCATTTAAAGGAAAGAAAGCCATCATCTCCTTAGGAAATATAACATCTGCTCCCTCCTTCTTTTTAACATATACTGGAGTACTATCTAAATTAACAGAAAAATCTTTAGCCTCAAAATTAAGAATAACTTTCTTTCTATTCCTACCAACTTTAGCAGTATATTCCATCTTATTACCAGAAAAATATTGATAAACCTTAGTATCAGTAACAATAGCATACCTATTATTTTTATATTCCATAGCATAAAGAATAACCGCTATCAAAATAACAATCACTAAAAATGCTGGAATCAAAATACTATAATATTTTTTAATAAATTCTTTCATAACAATACCTCCTAGTATATAAATTTATCACTAGATCTAACACCACTAATAATTCTTCCACCAGCTTTAATATCAGATAAAATAAACTCAACCATATCACCACTACTAGCAGAAATAGAAACACTATCAGTAGTATTACCATTAATACTAACACTATTACTACTAACAACCTCATTATTAACCTTAACAGTAAGTATACCGGATTCAATATTATAGCTATTATCAGTAGTAATCAAATAACTAATCTTACCAAAACTAACATTAGTAGCCTTAATATTAACCTTAGGTCTCTTAGTAGCAATCGTAATATCATCAAAAGTATCTATAACCTCATTACCATCCTCAATATAAGAATATTTAAACTTAATTCTATAATTAGTATTAGGAAAAATGTTAGTAAACTCATACCTAGTATCATTTTTATTTAAATAAATAGTATTAATCTTATTACTACCAGCTTCCTCCACTTCCATATAAACATTAGTATATTCATTATAAGGATCATATACAACATAATCAACTACAATCTTACTAACACTACTAGTAACAGAAATAACTGAAGTTCTCTTAGTAGCCTTCTTAATTTCTTCAATAACATTACCAGAATTATTATTCTTACCATCATCAGTACCCTTATTATCTCCTGTAGCATCATTACCACCATTAGTACCATTACCACCAGTAGTATTATCAGTAATATTAGTAACCCCATCATTAGAAGAACTATTATCATTTTCTTCAGGAATCAAATCTTCTTTAGTATAAGTATTAGAAGAACCAATAATTTTCTTTAAATCAATCTTATTACTACCATAAGTAAGAATCTCATTAGCAATATCAAAAGTATAATTAGAAGTAACAATAGAAGTAGCTGCAAATGCCTTTAAATTAACCTTATGATTAACTAAAGTAGCATTACCAACTTTATCCAAGTCAATCATTAAAAACTCATTAGTAGATAAAAGACCATCAGAAGTTTTAATATCTTTATCAACAACCAAATACTTTCTATCCGCTAACTTATAAAACTTCGTAATAACCGAACTCTTAATAACAGTTTCACCATCAGTAACATCAATCAAATCACCAGAACCAATTTCATAATATTTTCCATATAAAATAATTTCTCCAGTCTTTTCATTATAACTAATAGCAGTATTACCAAGTTCATAATTATTATCTTTAAACTTAAGATAATACTCATTATTCCATTTTTTCTTAATCGTACTATCTTCAGTAACTTTAATAATAGACTTATCCTTATCAAAAACTAAAGCCCCATCATGAACAGTATATTCCTTTTTATCACTTGATAAAAACAATTTAATAACTAGAGAAAACATGATTATAATTATAATCGAAATTCCTATAATTATTCCAATGTTTCTCTTATTCTTAATATCATATTTTCTCATATTATTTTACGACCTTTCCTATTTATTTTCATTTTTAAACGAATAATCAAATGTAGTCTTATCTCCTAATTTAAGAACACTAATATTACCATCATTATTCAAATAATAATAAGTAATATTAATAGTATTATTAACACCAAGTTCCTTACCATCAGGAATAGCAATATCAAGATAAGGATATCTATCACTATCTAATTTAAATGTAATCTCATCACTACCAGTATTAGTAGTCTTACCAATAACACCAGAGGCAATTCTTTCACCACCCTGAACAGTAATACTATATTCAATACCTTTTATCTTTTCATTTAAGTTAGCAGCTCCTACAAATGTAAGATGTACCTCTTTTTTAGAAACTGCAGTTGGAGTAACAGCTCCAAGAGAAAATCCTAAATCACTCTTAGTATATTGACTCTTTCTAACATATACTTTTGATAATTTTTCACTATCATTAAGTGATACATTATTGCGATAAACATCAGCATAAGCATATATAACATAATTAGTATCAGCCTTCAAATTATCAAAAGTAACTTCTACCACTAAGCCATCATTAACAGGATTAACAGTACATGATTTACCATTACCAAAAGTACAAGTATTATTTTTCATATCAACAGTAACTTGACAATCTTTTGGATTAGAACAAACATTTTTATAAGAAGTATCTTGAAGTTCAATATAATATTTACCATCAGTAATAACTCTATTACTATCAATAACCGTAATCTTATACTTAATACTGTGTTTATAATCTTCAGAAATAATAGCCTCTTGTTTATTAACCGTAATAGATGGATTTCTAAGTTCAGCAACATCCATATATATTTTATCAGTAGAAACCTGTTTAATAACATCATTATATAATTCTAATTTTTTATGTAAATCAGTAGTAACAGCATAAACTTTTAAAGTATAATAATTAGCTCCAAATACAAAATCATTACCAGAAATATCTTTGTCATAAGAAGCAGATATAGCTCCACTTTTAGATACAGAGAAATCACCATTAACAATAGTACCATCATACTTTTTATTACCATCTATATCATATATTTCATATAAAATATCAAAATTAACATCAGTATAAAGATTATATTTCATATTTAATACTCTCTTACTATAAGTATCATCCCCAATACTAGAAGTATATTTAAGATTTAAACCTTTAAGAATCTTATCCTTATTTAAAGTCTTAAAGCTACTCTTAAATTCAACATATCCACTTCTACCATTATCAAATAAAGGTGTTATAACTTTAGTGCCATTTTTATTCATATCAGCAGATATCTTATAAACATAACTAGTATCAGGATCAAGTCCAGTAACAACTACCTTACCTAAATCATCATAATAAGTCTCTTCTGTTTTAACAAAAGTTTCATCTTCACATTCAGTTCCCTCTTCACAAGCATTTTTCTTATAAATATCAATATAAAATTTATACTTACCATCAGTCTTAACAAAATCACTCTTTAAAGTTTCCTCATCAACTGATAAATCAATATTAAATATACCACCATTAATTAATGAACTAACACTAGCACTAACTTTAGGAGTAAAACTAGTAAATTTAAAATTATTATTATCAGTATTAATATCAACCATATCAACAACTTTAAGATTAATACTACCTACATCCGTTCTAAATATACCATTTCTAATAAATGCAAATCCTGTTTCTAAAGTATTAATATCTCCAAAAGAAACAAACTTATTATTATCAATATCAATCATATTATTTACATTAAATTTCCAAGTAGCAGTACCAACATCACCTTTAATTAACTCACTTCCTAATATTCCCATAGGCTTAATAGAAGTATTAAATACAACATTACTACCATTACTCTGAACATAGATATATTTACCATTACTATCAGTACCATTATTTTGATATAAATAACCAACCTTATTAGCATCTTTATCAGATACCAAGCCTAAGTTTTTAAAGTAATCACCTACTAAAGATTTTTGACTAAAACCAACATAACCAGTATCATAAAAAGCCTTTAAACTAACCTTAACATCCTTACCTTTTAAATCAACACCAGTCTTATTTTTATCGCTCTTAGTAAGTTCAGCATAATCCACAATAAAGCATTTCTTATCACCACAATCTTTAATATCACTAGCTTTAAAATCAGAAATAACTTTTTCATATTTATCTTTACCAGAACTCAAAGTAAGTAAATAAGCTGATACCCTATTTAAGAAATCATTATCCTCTAAAACAATCTTTAATCTATTATCAAAATTACCATATTCTAAACTATAACTTAAATTAGCAGTCTTTCCATCATGATATCCATCAAAATAATACTTATCTAAAACAACCTTACTAGCATCACTACCCTTTAAATTTCTTCTACTATAACTAATAGAATATATATCAGAAGAATTCAAATTAGATAGAGTAACATCTTTAAAAGTATCTGCTACTTCTATTACACTAGAATAACTATTATCTTCAATATCATAATATAATAAGTATTTACCAGATTCCTCATCTTTTTCTAAAGCATTATCAATATCAGTAATTAAATATTTATAAGTAATAGAATTACTAGTACTATTATCAATATATAACTTAAATACTGGATCTTTCTTTATGGCATCAAATAGTTCACTAGTAGGCATACTAGAAGGAAAAGTACTATCAGCTTTACCATCGTTATCAGTATCAAGATTAATAATAAAAGCAAACTTATAAGTATTACCTCTTCTAAGATCATTATCTTCTACTGAAGAATCAGTACCATAATCCAAGAAGAAATAAGCATCAACAGTATTATCATTATTAAAAGCAATATCTTTAGTAATAATAACATTACCATCTTTATTATAAACATAGAATTTAACATTCTTAATAGGATTATCAACTAGTTTAAGTACACTACTAATCTTGTCACTATCAAAATTAGCAGTTACTTTATATCCTCTTATAGTATCTTTATCAAGTCTACTATCATATGAAATACCAGCATAATCACCAGAATTAGTCATATTATTAGTAATTTCTTTAACAATAATTTCCGGATTACTAACCTCATCTTCAAGTAAAAGAATAGAAGGTGTATTAAATACATACATATTATTTAATATTGTAAACTCATTAGTCCCAGTTTCATCTAAAGCATCAGTAACTTCTATAGTATAATTCTTATATAATTTACCACCAGATATTTCTCTTAAAGCATCTAAGTTTTCAATACCAAACATATTAGAAGTTAAAGTAAATTCCTTATTATAATATAAATCTCTAATATTTTCAGTAGTAGTAAAACTACCAATAGGTTCAGGTAAAGAAACATTTTTAACATTACCTGCATATAAATTAAATGTAATAGAAGATACTTTATCAATAGAATTATCACTAGGCTCAGTACTTACCATTTCAGTATTAACAGAAATTGGCGTATCAAAACTATAACTATTATCTTTCCAATTTTGCATCATTAAAGCCTTAGTGCCATCAGTCTTAGCAGTAAAACTACCAATATATTCACTACTTCTAAGTCCTTCACCATTTTGCATATCAATATCAGCATAAACTTCAAAAGTATATAAAGTATTCTCAGTAAGACCTTTAAGCAATAAATCATAAGTTAATGTATTATCATCATGATTAGTAAATGATACACCATTAATAGTCTTCTTAACATTATCAGGTCCATAATACTTAATAATAAAGTCATTTTCTTTATTAGCACATTTTCTCTCATTATTAGGTATTGTACATCCCTCATCTTTTATAGTAACAACACCACCAATTTGATTAAATGAAATAAGTTCATCATCTGGAGTAAACTCTAATGTAGGTTTACCAACAATTTGAAAATAATTACTATATCCTGTCTCAATTTGATTATTCTTATAATTATCATAATAGTCCACTACTACTTTGAAACGATAATCAACATTACTAACAAGCCCGTTTTCACCAAGTTTTAATTTTTGTTCTTTTAATTCATTACTACTAAAACTATAAACAGGTTCAGCAGTAGAAATACTCTCCTCATTTATATCTTTAGCGTTATATATTTCATAAGTATACTTAGTAATACTCTTATCTTCATCAGTAGGTTTATCCATCAAAAGAGTAAACTCTTTACCATCATTACTAACCTTTACAGAAATATCACCAAGTACAGGTTTTTCTTTTAAAGTAGTATCACTAGTATTAATAGTATAAACATCAGAATAATTCAAATTATTAAATACTACAGAATCAACTTTAATATTATATGTAGTATTTTTTTTCAAATCATCAAAAGTAACAGTATTATCATCAGAATTAGATACTATAACAGGTTCACTACAAGATTTACCATCACTACCACAAATACTTACACTAGCAGACTTAACATTACTACTACCAAAATCAATTGAATAAGATAATGTATCAGTAGTAACATACTCTCTAACTAAACTTAAATCTAAAGTGTCAGTTCTAAATATCTTTTGAAAATATTGAATACCAGTACTATTATTTTCTTCACTAACAGTCATAACATAATTAGTATCAGGACTCAAAGAACTAATAACAACATTTTGAATATCACTACTATTAGCAAGTATCTTAGTATAAACAGTTTTACCAGTAGTAGTATTAACAACATTAAATATTAAATTACCTTTAATAAAATCTCCTGTATCAATTACTTGAAAATTAGCTTCAAAAGAATTAATACCTGCTTTCGCACTAACTAAATCAACAGAAACCTCTTTCTTAATAACCGTTTTATTATCATCTGGATTTTCATTATCATCTACTTTGTTATCACCATTATTACCAGGAGTTGTATTTTCCTTACTATCAGTACCATTGCCATTTGGATTATTACTAGTATTATCTTTACCTTCAGTATCTCCTTTATTATCTTTTTTGTCATCTTTAACTTTACCATCACTAGGAGTAATATTAATATTTTCATTACCATCAATTGTCATCTCATTAAGTGATAATTTACTATTGTCATCTAGATAAACATTTTTATCTCCAAGATCAATTTTAATATTATTTCCCACATAAATAGTAGTACCATCACTAACAGTCTGATAACTACCCTCTTGATTTTCTATTTTAACAACTCCATCTTCTACAAATAATATTTCAAAATAATCACCACTTACTGTTTCATTACTACCAGCAAGTTTAATTTTAATATCTTTTCCAACAACAATATATTTATTATCAGTAATTTTACCAAGAAAATTACCAAACACTAAAGTTTTATCAGCAGTTTCAATATAATAACCACCATTATTATACTTAATAATAGAAGCATCAGTAATATTATAATATGGTACTAAAGAAGTACTAATATTATCTAAATCTAATATAACACCATTTTTCATAAAAGATAAAGAATTATCTAAATAATGAATAAAATTATTCTTATCAACATTAACTTCTTTATTATCTACATTCTTAAAAACATATTCTTCAAAAACATTTTCTTTATATACAGTATTGTCTTTAAAATAAAGTTTATCACTCTTACTAGCAGTACTATTAATAATATATCCAGCACTATAAAACTCTTTACTAGATTTTCTAGTAAGAAATATAACTCCAATCGTCAAAATAATTAAAGCAACAATACTAATAACTAAAATGATACAAAAACTTTTTCCACCCATTTTTTTCATTTTTATCACCGATACCTATTCTTATTAAATTATAACAAAATACACTATAAAAGTCAATTAGTACAAAATAGAAAAAAATAAACTTTTTTTAATTTAGAGGTTTACAAATAAAAAAAAATATAATATAATATTAAATGTATTTGACAGATGTCTCCTTAGCTCAGTTGGTAGAGCAACTGACTCTTAATCAGTGGGTCTAGGGTTCGAATCCCTAAGGGGACACCATTTTTATATTTTTTAGAAAAAAAGGCTTGTCAATTCATTATATATATGATATAATGAATGAGCAAACAAAAAATGGGCTTGTAGCTCAGGTGGTTAGAGCGCACGCCTGATAAGCGTGAGGTCGATGGTTCAAGTCCATTCAGGCCCACCATTTTTTGGCCAGTTGGTGAAGTGGCTTAACACACTGCCCTTTCACGGCAGCATTCATGGATTCGAATTCCATACTGGTCACCATTATAAATATTAAAACTCTTGAATAATCAAGAGTTTTTATTTTTCATCAAAGACATTAGAAATAACTATTCCACATATCATAAATATAATTCCAATAATCAAATCACTAATATATACCTTAGTTTTAAATATCTGTATAATAAGAAGAACTACACTAGAAATAAACATTCCAAGTATAAAAGCATGCATCTTATTATTATGTTTTCTAAATAAATAATCAACAACTTTAACAAGTAAAATAACTGTAACTATAATACCAATAACAAAAGGTATAATAATTCTAATATTAGTAATATTACCAATAGAATAAACAATAATATCATAAGTACCAAACAACATAAGTAAAGCAGTTCCACTTATTCCCGGTATAATACTACCAATAGCTTCAAATATACCAGAAACAAAAAACATAATAAAATCAAAAAAATTATTTTTAATAACATAACTATTATTAATATTTAAAATAACAATAAGAAAAAAAATAATAAAACTAATAATACTAATATAATAATCCTTCTTGTTAACCTTATTAACAATAAAAGAAAAACCTCCAATTATAAGACCAATAAAGAAAAGCATTGTTATAACATAATACTTATCTAGACATAAACTAATAATCTTACTAAATAAAATAATTGATACTATAACTCCAATACCTATCGGAAATAAATACTTAATAGCAGCTTTAATATTATTCTTAAAATTACAAATATAAAAAATAGCCTTATCATAAACACCCATAATAGTAGCAAGCATAGCTCCACTTACTCCTGGTATAATCTTACCAATACCGATAATAAAACCTTTTATAAAATTTATCATTAATGTATCTCTTTACATACTCCAGGATTTGGTTTATAAAAACAATGATTTTTATATTTACCGGCAAAATTCTGCCCCCACCAAGTACTAGTACAACTAGTTCCACTTTTAGGAGCATAAAACCATAAGGCATTAGTAGCAGGATAATAATATTCTCCTCTTATAACTCTCTCGGCAAGTTCACTTTCTTTAGAAGTCGGATTACCATAAAATAAAGAACTACTAGTTCCTGAAAAACCACCTGGACTTTGATAAACCATCTCTGAGATAGTTCTAATATCTTTAAAAGTAAGACAATCCGCTAGTACTCTATTAATACCAACATTACCAACCATAAGCATACCAAGGTCTCCTTCACCAACTGCTTCCGCTCTCATAAGTCTAGCAAGTAATTCTTTTTCTTTAGTAGTATATTTAACAATCATAACATCACCACTAAATTATATGATAAAATTAAAAAATAAATCAAAAAAACTCACACTATGGTGAATTTTTATTATTCTAATATCAATTTAATAGCCTCTTGAAGTTGATTGTCATTCTCAGTAGTATGATTATTAAAATATTCCTCATTTAATTCAACAACCTTAGTAGGAGTAACACCAACCTCATTAATAGAATTACCATCAGGAGTTAACCATTTCTGAGTAGTATACTTAATCATACTACCATCTAAAAGTTTCTTAGTTTGTTGTACAGTACCTTTGCCATAACTATTAGTACCAACAATATCTCCCCCATAACTTTCTTTAATAGCGGAAGCAAGTATTTCACTCGCCGAAGCACTACCACCATTAATAAGAACAACAATATCGTATTTTCTTTTTTCTTTAGTAGTATCCTTCTTCTTAACCTTTCCCTTAGAATCTTCTAACTGATAAATAACCTTTCCCTTATCTAAAAATAAATTACATATATCAGTAACTGAAGATAAATAACCACCACTATTATCTCTAACATCAATAATAAGATCATCAATATTACTCTTTTCTAATTCATCTAATTTATTCTTAAATTGTTTATAAGAATTACTAGCAAATAAAGAAATCTTAATATATCCAATTTTCTTACTATCTTGTTCAATAACTTTACCACTAACATGAGGAATTTCAACTTTACTCAAATTAATAGAAATATCCTTTTCTTCATTATCTCTTTTAACAGTAAGAACAATTTTAGATTTACCACTATTCTTAATATAATTAGAAATGTCATTACTATTTTTACCTTCATAACTTTCACCATCAACCTTAAGAATAATATCTCCTACCTTAAGTCCTGCTTTATAAGAAGGTGAATCTTCAAACATATCAATAACACTAATAGTACCATCTTCTAAAGTAGCAACAGTACATCCGATACCTTCATAACTACCATTAATAGTTTCATCAAAAGAACTAGTACTATCTATATCACTATAACTAGTAAAAGTATCACCTACTGAAGAAATCATTCCTTCTACTGCCCCATCTATTAGTTTATCTCTATCAAGTTCTCCATAATAATTATCAACAATAGCATAATACGTATCAACAACCTTCTTTAAATCTTTAGTAACTGCTAAATAATTCTTCCCAGTAATTATACTAATACCCCCAAAACACATAAGAATACCAATACCAATAGAAAATATCATTACAATAATAACTTCTTTTGAAGTATATAATTCTCTCTCTTTATTCTTATTATCATTAACTATCTCTATTTTTTTCTCTTTTACTTTTTTATTACCATCTTTTTTCTTCTTTATGTCTTTTTTATTATTAATCCTAGTCACACTATCATCTCCATACTAATTTTACCACATAAAAAATAAAAAAGATATAATTAAATAAATAATTATACACTTTTTATAATAAGATAATAACCCAAATAACTAATAATACCACATATATAAAATACCATACTTATAACTAAAAACTGATTAAATATAACATTAATAACATTACTAATATTAATAAAATAAATATTACTCTTAATAATAAACTTAAATATTAATCCAATAACAATAATAAAACTACCAGAAATAATAAAAGTATCTCCTAATCTTCTTAATATATTAATCTTATTCTTTTCCAAAACAAATAATAAAGCAATAATAACAAAAATAATTATAAATAAAATAATCATAAATCACTAATAAGATTAACATCTAAATCATAAATATAATCACTAATATCACTTCTATATACATTACTCTTATCAATTACCTTATTCTTAAGTATATTATTAATACTATCATCATTATTAACATCATTAACAATCATATTATAAATATCATCATTACTAAGTTTAGTACCCCCTCTTAACTTATAACTAACAACATTATCAAGTACTATCTTAAAACTATCATTAAGATAACTAGAATTCATTAAAACATCCATCTCACTATCACTAATATTAAGTTCATCCCTAACATCATAATAAGTACTATTATAATTACCATTATCATCACTAAGTAAATCCTTAATATTAATAACATTAACTATCTTATCTACCCCATTATCACTAACAACATTAATAATAACAGCATAAGTCCCCATAATAGTACTAACCCCCACAAGTAATACTAATAAAACACTAACAATAATCTCCTTCATATATATTTCACCATTATTATTATCTACAAAATTTTTATTAATATTCAAAAAAACTTAATTATATTAAATTAGAAGAGCCATAATTTCTTTTTTATTATATTTTAAGAAACGTCACCTTTTGTATATAAAATTGTACATACTGTACTAGAAGTAACTCTATCTATTCTCGCTGTTACACTCTGCGTATTTACTGTACCGGATACAGTACCATTAAATTTTAAAGTTGCTACTTGATTATTTGTACAAGAAATTGATGATGGCTTATAAGCATTAGATAAAACAGGTGCTGTGAATGAATATTCAAATGATAGTGTTGGAGCAATAGATTTAGATGTCATTTGAGTAATTGTTCCCGAAACATTTTTTTGTAATACAACACTATATGCTTCAACAACAGTTTCTACTTTTTTCCATATGGCATATAATGTAGTATTGGCATCGATAGTAAAAAGTTCTCCAGCACTATAAGTTGCAGTAGTGGCATTTTTAGTAGTACTCCAACCTAAAAAAGTATAATTACTTCTAGTAGGTGTAACATTACTTAAAGTTATTGCTTCACCTTTAAGCTTTGTTTGAGGCTCTGGAGTACTAGAAGTTCCTCCATTAAGATCATAACTTATAGTATATTCCTTTGTTTCAGTATAAACAGCCTGTCCATCAATAACAATCTTAGAATTAAAAGTCTTGCCTATCTGACTATTAGGAGTACTTATACTAAGCCATACTCTAACGCTAATATCTATACTCTCACCAGCAGCTAGTGTAACATCTTTTTTTATAATACCATTAGATAAACTAGATAAAGTAGTAACACTACCATCATCTACTTTTAATTTAATATATTGTGAACCAATAGTAGTACTACTACTACCAGTAGACAATAATTTAATATTAAACTTATAATTCAAATTACCAGTATTAGTAATAGTAAAAGTATAAGGTGTACTAGTAGAACCAACACTATCTTCTACCGGTAAAGCATCAGATAAACTAATAGTACTACCTTTACTACTAGCAGTTATAGATAAAGTACCAGTAGAATATCCTTCAGTATTCTTAGAAGTTTCTTCATGATAAAATAATGAATAAGTAGAATTAAGTAACGAAAATCCTATCAAAGAAACTGCAATAGCAGCAACTACAATAATAATCTTCTTTTTATTTTTCATAAAAACTTCTTTATCCATAATTATCCTTTCCTTTCATTATTTAGATTCAATATAAACTTTCATAGTCCCAACAAAACCGCTATTCATATACTCATTAGTTATATCTTCATAACTAACCCACATACCAACTTTAACAGTTAACTCACTTAATTTATCAATCTTACCCTCATAAATTAAATAACTATTTTCACCATTTTCAATACCACTAGTATTATCTAATTTCTTATCAAGAACATTATTAATAATCTTATTACCATTAACATATATATTATAATTAATATATTTACTAGGTAATTTTTTACTAATTTTATACTTATCATAATTATTACTCTCTTCAAGTACTATCATATAATTAGATACAGTATTATTCTTATTTTCTAATTTAATATCTTTAATATCCATAATATCTTTAATTTCAATAACATCTTTCTTATCATTATCAATAATCTCAAAAATATTATCATTATATCTAATATGTTCACTATTTTTTACCATAACATTAAGATTATTATAAATAATTTCAGCATATCCATTATCATAATATATAATTTTAATATTATCTTCAGTTTTCTTTTTATCAACTTTAGTATACTTAATATCATCTACAATTATATAATCATTTTCTTTTATAGTACCATCTGAATATGTATATTTATTTCCATTTTTTGATATAGGAGTACTAACACCACTTAAGTTAGTAAAGAATTCATCATCATTACTTGTAATATCACTATTTCTAACAAATAATTCAACTTTATCTTTTATAACTATAACACTACCATCAGATAAATAAATAAGATTAATATTATATTTATCATTTTTCTTATATTCACCACTTAAATCATTAGTAATAGCCTTAGAATCAATTACTCCACTTTCAGTTATACCATAATTACCATTAACTGAATATATTCTTTTATAACTACCATCATCATATTTTACAATAGCAGTTCTATCAGAATAAAAAGTAATAACACCCTTAACCTTACCTTTATTTTTATCTTTAATAGAAACCTCTTTTAATTTAATAACAACACCTCTTAAATTATTATCTTGTATTAAATTACTATCAAAAACTTTTTCAGCATATTCTTTAGTAATAGGAGTACCATTTACAATACTATTATCATCTCCATCAAAAGAAACAACTACACCATTTTGTTCATACATAACAATAGAAGATTCTTTCATATTACCAAATATCAAAGTAATAGCAATAATAAATACTGATACCGATAAAAGAAGAGAAATAGCAAGTAAAAGTCTTCCATTCTTAATAAGAAAAAGAACAAAAGGACTATGATATTTTCTTTCTTCTTCTAAAGTTATTTTATTTTCATCTTCGTCATATTTTTTAACAAAGAATTTATTATTCCTAATCATAATTTCACCTTCTTACAATTGATACTTCACTCTTTTTCTTAACAACTTTATTTTTAACATTTTTACCTAATTTAACAATATCATAAGATAGTATTGCTAAACATGGAATTAAAACAACGATAATAAGTCCACCTTTAGTAGCAAGTATACTCTGAATATATCCAATTTTAGGTATCTTAAAAATAACTTCACCAATAATATTAGTATCCTCAGCTAAAGTAAAATCAGCAGTATTATTAGCATCTCCCTTAGTTTGAAAAGTATATTTATTAGTAGTAGCATCATAATATTTTGCTTTAATTCTATGAGTTACAATTATATTAGAAAGTCTAGGATCTGAAGATAAGAAAGTAATAATATCACCAACTTCTAAATCTTTAGCCTCTCTCTTTTTTGTAACTACTACATCTTTAGGCATTATCTCAGGAACCATTGACCCAGTAAGTACAACATAAGCATTATAAATAGGAGGCAATGTATCCCCTTTAGCAGCTCTAATCTTAATGTCCGCAACATAAGCAAGAAGCATAAGACCAACTAGTAATAACCAAATAAATATAGCATATGATATAACACTAGTAATAAACCTAAGTGGTTTTATTTTTTCTTTAGTTACATGTACTTTATAATGTCTTACTCCAAAATAATTATTATTAATATCTAAATATGAATCCATACTCTCACTCCTATTTATTCTAAAATAATTATACAGTAATTTTTTAAATATTACAATGATTTTAACAAAAAAAATTGACAAAGAAACATCTGTTTGATATAATTAACTATGTAATGGGGCTGCTTATGGCTTCGACGAAAATATAAGTATTTAATTAGCAAGACGTGCTCTTCGCGTAAAGAAGAAAATTAAACATAACTGGAAACAGCTATAAAAACGCTGTTGCTTATGCCTAACCAATAGGCAGCAACAGGTTCTACTAATTCTTTGTCTGTGAGAATTAGCTAGGACTTATAAAGCAGACTATATTATGATTTAAGTTTAGACTTCATAACGAATAACTATAAACTAGCAAGTAATTACGATTGTAGGTTGTCTATTTACTTTGCGAATCTGATAACCTAATAATCTTGTAGAAGGTTAAATAACTTTATTTGCGGACAGGGGTTCGAGTCCCCTCAGCTCCACCAGATTGATAGGAAACTCGAACTTTTATAAATTCGAGAGTAATAAATTACTAACAGAAGTGTTAGTTTTTTTGTTATTTAAGAAAGGAAAAGTGATGAGATATGACAATAGAAACTAAAGAACTTGTAATAAGTGAAGAATTAAAAAGAAAGGTAGAAATGATTTGTAGGTTTGCTTATGTAGATTATGAATTTATTAATGGCAATATTAAATCTATTAAAAATACAAATATTGCTTATGTTAAACCACATATATTAAAAGTTAAAAATAATGATTATTTAATTTTTGAAGAATATGATGAAGTTTTTATAAATGGTTATAACAAGAAAATTAAATTTAAAGATTTAGAAGATTATATCAAAGCACACTAAACCTTGACAAATCAAGAATAAAAGTTTATAGTATAAAACTAATAAAAGCAAGCAGTATCGCTTTTTAAGGGGAAAGAGAGGTACTTCTATGACTAAAAGCACATATAATATATTTAAAATTTATACTTATTTATTTAAGAGGAGTCAAAGGTATTAGTTATCTAGTATTTTTGACTCCTCTTTTTTGATAGAAAGTGAGGTTGATAAAAGTATGATTGAAGAAAAGAAAATTGCAGGTATTTATAAAAGAGTTTCTACACTCGACCAAAAACGAGAAGGATTTAGTTTACCCGAACAAGAAGAAAAATTAAAAGAGTTTTGTAAATTTAAAGGTTATGAAATTTATAAAGTTTATGAAGATGCAGGTATAAGTGCTAAAAATGATAAAAGACCAGCATATCAAGAAATGATGCAAGATGTTAAAAATAAGAAAATAAATGTTATAGTTGCTTTTAAGTTAGACAGATTAACTCGTTCAGTTTACGATATTGAAAAATTGATGAAGTTTGTTAATGATTATGAGTGTGATATTGATTGCATGGCAGATGAATCAAATACTACTACTTCAAATGGTCGAATGGTTATGAGAATAATGACTAGTGTATCTCAAAATGAAATTGAAAAATACTCTGAAAGAACAAAATTTGGCATGGTTGGTGCTATTAAGTCAGGACACATTCCAAATCGTAGTCCATTAGGTTTTACAAGAGATAATAAAAAGTTAGTACCTGACCCACTAACAAAAGATGTTATTATAAGAGTATTTAATTTATATTTAGAGGGAAAATCTCATCAAACTATTGCTAATATATTTAACAAAGAACAAGTTTTAGGTAAAACAAATTGGTATGACTCTACTATTCAAAAGATATTATCAAATGAACTTTATAAGGGCGATTTTATCAATGGTAAAAGAACTAAGCACCCTAAATATTATGAAAATGTTGTTGAGCCAATAGTATCAAAAGAAAAATGGGAAAATTGCCAATATCAAAAGCAAAGAAATGCTAGACATTATGAAAGAACTGCTACTTATCTTTTTACAAATAAACTTAAATGTGCTAATTGTGGTAAATTTCTAGGTGGTTGTGCCACTACAAAAAAGAAAAGTGGAAAGAAATATTATTACTATAAATGTGAAAGTTGTAAAACTACTTATAAAGAGTATGAAATAGAAAGTTTATTATTAGGTTTAATGCTAGAACTAGTTAAACAAGATGAACTTATAAATGATTACTACACACCATTTATAAAATCTAAATTAGATAATAAACAAGAAGATTATGAAAAAGAAATTAAGAATTTAGATAAACAAATGGATAGAATTAAAACTGCTTATATAAAAGGTGTCTTAAAACTTAATGATTTTGATAAAGAGATAAAACATATTGAATATCAAAGAACTGAATTAACTAATAAATTAAAAGAACAAAAACAATATGAAAATTTGAGTTTTACAGTTGATGATTTATTAATTATTCAAGATAAACAAGAAATAGAGACATATGTTAATCCACAAAAATTTATAGAAAATATTTATAATTGGGTAAATGAAACAAGAGAAAAAAGACAAAAACTAATTGCTACTTACATTGATAATATTGAGATTAAAAAAGTTAATGACAAAGTAGAAATGGTTGATGGGAATTTTAAATCAGATTATATAATGGGTATGATTAGTAATCATAATAATTACGGACTACCATATAATCTTAAATGGTTTGTTGATGATTATGGTTGTAGTTTAAATATGAATAAAGAACATAAAACACAAAAACAAGCACTTAAATACTTTAATAAATTACAAGAAACAATGGGAAGTGATTATAAATTAAATTATTATGAAGTTGATATTGATAATGATTTAAAAGATATTACATTTAGTTCAGATATTGAAGCAGAAAAAATCATAAGATTAATTTGTATAAAAAATGATAAAAACTATAAGAAACAAAATTTAAGATTAGGAGTTATAACAATAGATTTATCTGATATAAAAGATAAAAATGGCAATTCACTTTATAAAGAGGTTTTAGAGAAAGCAAAAGAGGTATATAAAAATGAGTTATGCAATATTTAGAGTAGAACCTATAAATAAACTATCAGACCTCGCACAAATCGGATCGCACAATAAACGAGAGAAAAAGGCTTATAAATCTAACCCTGATATAGATATTACAAAAACTAAAAATAATATTGAACTAGTCCCACTTTCTGAAAAATATATTAAAGGATTTTATAACTTAACAAAGGAATATAAAAAAGAACACGATAAACGAATGGAAACAATGAGAGATGATAGAAAGAAAACATTTAAACAAATGGTAGATGATTCAAATAATGTAGTCGCAGATGAATTATTATTTACAAGTGATAATGATTTCTTTAAAGATATGAATAAAAAACAAATTAAAAAATGGGCTGATACTTGTATGGAATTTGTTTATGAAGATTTAGGTTATACAAAAGAGCAAGTATTACACGCAACACTACACCTAGACGAAAAAACACCACATATTCATTGTGTAGTAGTTCCTTTGATTAGAAAATATGATAAAAGAACTAATACTGAAAAATATACCATTTCTAAATGTAAATGGTAAAATAAAATGTAGGAAATCGGTAAAAATAAATGTCGGTTTTCCTACATTTTTAATTAGTGTTACAATTACTATTGAGGTGATTGTAAACATGAATATGGAAAATGAAAATAAATTAAGAAATATGTTAAAGGAGATGATCAGATTGAATATAAAACCTAATTTTGCAGCATTAGGTCGAGAATATGGATGTGATTATAGAACAGCGAAAGTTAAATATTATGAAGAACAAAATAAAGAAAAAGGTATTGAAATTGCAAAAAAAGAACGGAAATATATAATTGATGATTATAAAGAACTAATAATTAATAAGTTAGAAACAATACCAGGAATTACAGCGTATTCAATATATTATTTTCTAAAAGTTGAAAAAGGATATAATGGTTCTTATGAAACAATTAAAAATTTTGTAAGAAGTAATAAAGATAAAAGAAAACAACCTGCATCGATAAGAGTTGAACCAATAATTGGTAAATCTGCACAGGTTGATTGGAAAGAAGATTTTAAATTAACTAATAAGGATGGCGAATTGTTTGTTATTAATTTATTTCTAATTAGATTACACTATAGCAAAAAGTTTTATGCGAGATTAACAATTGATAAAAAAAGAGATGAAGTTAAAAAATGTATTGTTGAATCACTAGAATATTTTGGTGGAACACCTAGAGAAATATGGTTTGATAATATGGCAACAGTTATGGTTAAAGAAGGAAAACATAAGAAGGTTCATAATGAAATAAAACAACTAGGAAACGACATAGGATTTCAAC
>ENA-OPNH01000528-OPNH01000528.1-human-gut-metagenome-genome-assembly--contig:-NODE-528-length-31089-cov-1.891861_pt1 | contig 31089 bp, 30 predicted proteins | sample MGYA00241537_ERZ501771 | MGnify/ENA primary metagenome ERZ501771 (study PRJEB25962, sample SAMEA2042608) | human gut metagenome | biome: human gut; feature: human-associated habitat; material: faeces...
TTTTCAAGCCCGCCGCAATCGACCACTCTGCCACCTCTCCAAACTCCTCTTTCAAGAAGTGCTTTTCTCTTAAAGCGGTGCAAAGGTACAAATCATTTTTAAATCTACAAACTTCCTGCTATTTTTTTCACGAATAAATCGTACTTTTGCAACATGATATACCCGCAGAACTTTGAATATAAAATAGGTTTCGACCAAATACGCCAGTTACTAAGTGAAAAATGCCTTAGTACGCTAGGCGCCGAACGAGTTACCGATATGGCATTCTCCGATCACTTTGAGGAAGTGGAGGAGCGCCTGAACCTCGTGACTGAATTTGTACGCATTATACAGGAAGAAGACAACTTCCCCGCACAGTATTTTTTCGACGTCCGTCCATCCCTCAAACGGATACGCGTTGAAGGAATGTATCTGGACGAACAGGAACTTTTCGACTTACGCCGTTCGCTGGAAACGATACGGGACATCGTACGCTTTCTGGAAAAAGAAGATATGGAGGAGGAAGATTCCCCCTACCCTTGCCTTCGGAATCTCGCCAAAGATATCCTGGCATTCCCGCAATTGATCCAGAAGATAAATAATATACTTTCACCGTACGGAAAGATAAAAGACAATGCTTCATCCGAACTGGCACGTATTCGCCGGGAATTGACAAACACCATGAACAGTATTTCCCGTTCATTGAATGGTATCCTGCGCAACGCCCAATCCGAAGGTGTGGTAGACAAAGATGTTACTCCTACTATGCGTGACGGACGTTTGGTAATTCCGGTTGCTCCGGGGCTGAAACGGCAGATAAAAGGTATTGTGCATGATGAATCGGCAAGTGGAAAAACCGTGTTCATAGAACCTGCCGAGGTAGTGGAAGCCAACAACCGTATCCGTGAACTGGAGGGAGATGAGCGTAGAGAGATTATCCGTATTCTGGTGGAATTCTCCAATCTGCTGCGTCCTTCTATTCCCGAGGTATTGCAGTCTTACGAATTCCTTGCCGAGATAGACTTTATCCGTGCCAAGAGCTTGTTTGCCCTGCAAATATCCGGTATAAAACCCGCACTTGAGAATACACGCTTACTGGATTGGACCATGGCAGTCCATCCGCTACTACAACTCTCCCTCTCCAAACATGGGAAAAAGGTAGTTCCTCTCGATATAGAACTAACCGAGAAACAGCGCATATTGATTATATCCGGTCCAAACGCCGGTGGTAAGTCCGTTTGTCTCAAAACAGTAGGGTTATTACAGTATATGCTGCAATGTGGTATGCTCATTCCCATGCATGAACGCAGCCATGCGGGTATTTTCAGCAGCATATTCATTGATATAGGTGACGAGCAATCCATTGAAGATGATTTGAGTACCTATTCTTCTCATCTTACCAATATGAAGATAATGATGAAGAACTGCAATGAACGCAGCCTCATCCTGATCGATGAATTCGGAGGCGGAACAGAACCGCAAATCGGTGGTGCCATAGCCGAAGCCGTACTGAAACGTTTCAACCAAAAGTTAACTTTCGGTGTTATTACTACACACTACCAGAATCTGAAGCACTTTGCCGAAGACCATGAGGGGGTAGTAAATGGAGCTATGCTATATGACCGCCACCTAATGCAGGCCTTATTCCAACTTCAGATCGGTAACCCCGGAAGTTCATTTGCCGTAGAAATAGCCAGAAAGATCGGTCTTCCGGAAGATGTGATTGCTGACGCATCCGAAATTGTGGGCAGTGAATACATCAATGCTGATAAATACCTGCAAGACATTGTACGTGACAAGCGATATTGGGAAGGCAAACGCCAGACCATCCGCCATCGCCCGTTATCAGGCAGAAATGGAAGACTTACAAAAATCTCGCAAGGAGATTATTAAAAAAGCCAAGGAAGAAGCAGAACAACTGGTACAAGAGGCCAATGCCCGAATTGAGAATACCATCCGTACCATTAAGGAAGCACAGGCTGAAAAAGAAAAGACTCGCCAGGCACGCCAAGAGTTGACGGAATTCCGTCAATCGATGGAAGCTCTTGCCTCTAAAGAACAGGAGGAGAAAATAGCCCGTAAAATGCAGAAATTGCAGGAAAAGCAGAATCGTAAGAAAGAAAAGAAAACAAGAGATACTGATAACGGATTATCAGCACAGGAGCAGGCTGCGCAAAAAGCCAAGCAGGAAGCAGAGCGCCTGGCAAGCATTGTACCGGGAGCGATGGTGAAGATAAAAGGACAGAATTCAGTAGGCGAAGTCCTGGAAGTAAATGGAAAAAATGCCGTTGTAGCATTCGGTAGTATAAAGACTACCATTAAAGTGGAACGTCTGGAGCGTACAAACATTGTTCCGCAAAAGGTAGACAGTTCTACCAAGAGCACATTCGTCAGCAACCAGACTCAGGACAGTATGTACGAAAAGAAACTGAACTTCAAACAAGACATCGACGTACGCGGTATGCGGGGTGATGAAGCTTTGCAGGCAGTGACCTACTTTATTGACGATGCCATTCTTGTTGGGATGTCCCGCGTACGTATTCTTCACGGAACAGGCACGGGCATTTTGCGTACACTTATTCGCCAGTACCTGCAAACAGTTCCCGGTATCAGACACTTTGCCGATGAGCATGTGCAATTCGGCGGTGCAGGAATTACAGTTGTTGACCTATAAATAAAATAGTATGAAATCAATCAAAGAACTCTACCGTATCGGTACAGGGCCATCAAGCAGCCATACAATGGGCCCTCGCAAAGCTGCCGAGCTATTTCTGGAAAAACATCCGGAAGCCTCCTCATTTAAAGTTACTTTATACGGTAGCCTTGCCGCCACCGGTAAAGGGCATATGACTAATATAGCCATAACCGATACCCTGCAACCTGCCGCTCCGGTAGAAATCATCTGGGAACCGAAAATATTCCTGCCTTTTCATCCCAACGGGATGAAGTTCGTTTCTGTAGATGCAGCAGGCAATGAAACAGATTCATGGACAGTATTTAGCGTGGGCGGTGGTGCTTTAGCCGAAGAAAACGATGGTGCATCTTCCGTCAACACTCCTGATATCTACTCTATGAACCACATGACTGAGATTCTGCAATGGTGCGAAAAAACCGGAAAAAGTTATTGGGAATACGTTAAAGAATGTGAGGAAGAAGATATCTGGGATTACTTGCAAGAAGTTTGGAAAACCATGCAGGCAGCCGTTCGCCGCGGACTGGAACAGGAAGGCGTATTGCCCGGTCCATTGAACCTGCGTCGCAAAGCCTCTACTTATTATATACGCGCCAGCGGATACAAACAATCCCTGCAATCCCGTGGACTGGTATTTGCCTATGCCCTTGCCGTAAGTGAAGAGAACGCTTCAGGCGGAACCATAGTTACTGCACCTACCTGCGGTTCCTGCGGTGTAATGCCGGCAGTGTTATATCATTTGGCAAAGAGCCGCGATTTCAGCGATATCCGCATCCTCCGCGCACTTGCCACTGCCGGTCTTGTAGGAAACATTGTAAAGACAAACGCATCCATATCGGGAGCGGAAGTTGGATGTCAGGGAGAAGTGGGGGTAGCTTGTGCTATGGCCTCAGCCGCTGCCAATCAATTATTCGGTGGCAGTCCGGCTCAAATAGAATATGCAGCTGAAATGGGATTAGAGCATCATCTGGGAATGACCTGTGACCCGGTTTGCGGATTAGTACAGATCCCCTGTATCGAACGAAATGCCTATGCCGCCGCCCGTGCACTGGATGCCAACCTTTATTCCTCATTCACCGATGGAATGCACCGTGTATCTTTCGATAAGGTTGTAGAAGTAATGAAAGAAACCGGAAACGACCTGCCTTCACTCTATAAAGAAACCAGCGAAGGGGGATTGGCAAAAGATTACCGACCAATGTAATTGAGTTACAAGCTACGAGTTACAAGTTGCTGCGCTATGTCAGTCTTTGAACTGCTAAACGCTATCAAGCCGCAGGACTCTTGTAGTTCGTAGCTTGTAGCTTTCTCACTCTTCCGGTGGATAAATCGTATCATCCTTTCCCGTTACATTCACAGTATTCATCAGCCCTCCATCTTCCGAATAGAATAACTGATACTTCTGATTCCCCTGCTTCACTTCAATCACATATTGCATGGGTTGCAACGGATACAGCAAAAAATAATAATCATCTTGTACCCAGTTTGCATATTCGCTATTATTAAATGCAGTCTGGACAGCTCCGGGAACATCATTCCAGTATATTTCCGATTCTGTCATCCACCAGTTTCCATTGGCATCAAACCATATATCGGAATCTTTTCCGTCCAGCCAGCAATCGGCTACAAAATACGAGCTTTTCTGCTTCCAGTCTACGTCCGTAGCATTTGGATATTTCTGCTTCAAAGCCTGTGTTACAGCCTCCGGCACATTGATACTCTTATCATCGTCATCATCATCGCTGCATGCACTGAATGTCAATGCAGTCATGCACATCATCATCGCTAACATCAAGAATCTTGTTTTCATCATTTTCTCCCTCCATTAGTCATCCAAACTGACAAACTGTCCTTTCTTATTGAATTTCAAAGAGAAATCATTGGCAAGTTCCACCTCAATCCCCGTACTTTTACGCTCTATCTTAGTGATAATTTCATTAGGAAAATTAGCCTTTACGTAATCTTTTACAGAGGCTGGGATAAGGGCGGCAGGCACAGCATTCTTTTTACAGTCTACTTCCATCCAATTACCTTTCTTGTCGAAGTCAATCTCCGTGCGGTCAGTCAGTGTCACTTCATACTTCTTGGACAGGAACTCACTGTCTATCTTGATGTATGAAATCTGCGGTTTACTGAAATACTGATTGATAAAGTTACGCGCAGTCAATGGAAGTTCCTTTACGTCTTTGGTAATCACATCCCCAGCAAAAGCGAACTGAACGGCTACGATAGCCAATACGAGAATAGATAAAACCTTCTTCATAATCGTTATTGTTTTTAAGTGTTACTAATTTATTTCCTGTTTTTATTCACACTGCAAATAACGATACTGAATCGGGAAAGATTTGGGAATATTCGCCTTTAGCTTTTCTTTTGAGATTCTTTAACAAGCAAGAACAGATGCATTCCTTCCTGCCATTTATAAGTCAGACTGAGAGAGGCGGACAAAGCAATGGAACGGGCGATGGCAAGCCCCAAACCGGTAGAATCCTTCTTCCCGTCAATACTGCGATAAAAACGCCGGAACAACTTTTCTCCATCCAACGGATGTTCACCACTGTTCATGATAGTAAGAGAAGAAGGCGTAGTCGCTATATGCAGTTCACCGCCTTCACGATTATGCACCAAAGAATTTTTCACCAAATTGGAAACCAAAATCTGTGCCAGGGAAAGGTTGCAGCGAATCACGAAAGGTTCCGTCTCTTTCGTACGTACCAGATGTATTTTCTTGCCTTCATATATATCCATCAAATCAGGCAATAGTTCATCCAAGACTTCATCTACCGAAACATCTTCTGTTTCGGTAGATTGTCCGTTTTCAATACGGGAAAGCAACAACAAAGATTTATTCAGTCTGACAGCTCTGCCCAATGTAGTATATATTTCATCCAGCTCTTTCAACTGTTCTTCCGTCATCGACTCATTCTCCGCAAGCAACTCAATCTTGCCACGAACAATGGCAAGCGGTGTCTGCAACTCATGCGAAGCATTTTCTATAAACTGCTTCTGTTCCTCATACGCCTTATAACTACGGTTTCCCATATCCACAGCCGCATCACCCAACTGCTGAAATTCCCGTATCTTCGTCGGGTTGTCCAACACCGGAAGCTCCCTGCCCGGCTGAATTTGTTGCAGCCAGTTCAGCAGGCGATGCAACGGGCGAAATACACTTTGCAGTATCAGTCGTGTCCCGATGGATGTGCAAATCAAAAACAGCAGAAACAATGCTCCCAAATACCACAGGATAGCCTCCACCATATCATCACGCTCCAAGATGGAAATCATCAGTTCCAGTTCATAAAACTGCCCATCCGGCATACGGAAAGCCGTCTTTAGTACCCTCACCGGCTCATCTTCATCTTCGCTTTCTATATAGACAGTAGAGTCATAAAACTCTTCATCATAGTCCTCAGCTTCTTCTTCGGATATAGGCCGGAATTTGTAGAAAGACATCAATGTCCCCTCCGTATCAAGAATAGACGGGTCCATCAAGGCATTATTGATTAATATCTCACTGTAATTTTCAAGCGTATCATCCGTTTCATCCATCACTTCGTCAATAATGGCATAATAAAACAATACCCCCCATACCGCCATCAACAGCAATAGCAGCAATGAGAGTTTCCGATAGGTATAATGAAGCAGTTTCATACTTCAGAGAGTTTATAGCCAAAACCATATACTGCCTTCAGTTCTACGGTAGCTTCAGCTTGTTTCAGTTTACGACGAAGATTTTTCACTTGTGAGTAAATGAAATCCAATGAATCTACCTGATCGATATTATCTCCCCACACAGACTCCGCGAGACTCATTTTATTAATAACGCGATCAGGATTGACTATAAAATAATAAAGCAGATCAAATTCTTTCCGGTTAAGTTGTAAAGGCACTCCTCCTACCTCTACCTGGCGTTTGTCAGGATACAGCAACAGATTTCCCATTGTAATGGAAACATCACCCTTTGCTTGTCGACGGCGAATAACAGACTTCACCCGCGCATTGAGCTCGGCCAAATGGAAAGGCTTCGTAAGATAGTCATCAGCGCCCAATTCCAGCCCTTCCACCTTATCATCCAAAGAATCCTTGGCAGAAATAATCAGCACACTGTCACTACGATGCAGGCGTTTGAGTTCGCGCAGCAAATCCAGACCGCTTCCACCAGGCAGCATAATGTCCAGCAGGATACAGTCATAATCGTAGTCATTCACTTTATCCAGTGCCGAAAAGTAATCGGCAGCAGTTTCCACAACGAAATGCTCTTTTACAAGGGAAATGCGGATCGTTTCCCGCAAATCCGGTTCATCTTCTACAATCAGGATTTTCATACCGGCAAAGGAAACTCATAAATTAGGAAACAATCTGGAATCTTTGATCAAATGCTGTCTGTTTCGTGCAAATCTTCCAGCAATTCTTCTTTCGCCAAGGATATTTTGCCATCGGCAGATACAGTAATCGATAGTGGAATGTAAAGGTCGGACTGCGGATAGCACACACTTGCCGCATAAACGATCCCCTGAGGTGTGGTCTTATCATACACCAGTCCCTCAAGGATAGAATGTTTCATGAACTTTGCATCCACTAACGAAGCAAAACTCTCTTTTGTAAACACCTTGTCAACAATAGAATTGCCGCCGGAAGTTATACGCAGAGTAATGCTGTTATCAACAAATTTATCTCCTTGTTCATTAATCACAACAGGTAAACTGTCATCCGGCCTGCGAACCACGCTCGATTGATATTCCTTACCTTTATACGTAAAACTGGTCTTACTATCAGATACCTGCATACGTTGCAAACCATTGGCATCCACACTGTCTTTCATCAGTACCTGTATATCTCCCCTATCCTCTTTTTTCTGAGAAGAACAAGCTGACAACAGCCACATCGCTATACATATCCAGAAGTAAAATACGTTTCTCATTCTACCATTTGTTTACAATTAACGGGAACAAAGGAACAAAAAGGGAGGCAAAAATGCAAGGGAAAAGCAAAAGAAATAAAAACGGGCGAAAATGTTCCGCCCGTTTCATAAAACTAATACCATACTATATTTTATTTATACCTATTGAATCTTGATGTTTATAAGACAACAGGAAAAGCAAAAAGTTTAATAGGATCTTTCGTTTTAACATAAAAAAGGAATACAGCCCGATATACCCTATCGTCTGCATCAAAGCCCGGCATATTACACTAATAAAGGCCAACAACTTACGGTACCCGGCTTCATTGAATTTCATAAAGCGCTTCCCATAATTTCCGGAGACAAAGAATACACCACTGCTTCCGGAAAAACAATCGTGATCAAAGCTAATCCCCATATCAGTGCGGCAGATTTGACTTTACGCATCGACTGTGAAGATCCGCTTTATAAGAAAATGACCGATGTAATACCTCAGTATAAAGTTTCTTTCTCTGCCTATAGCCGCCAAGGAAGCTGGGCTTATCCGATACGCCCTGCCCATTGTCGGGAAGGCGTGGCTCTGATGTTAAACCTGGCATACGCATTCTCTTCACAGGAATTCGCAGACGAACTGGAGAAATACAGAGGAAAGCTACATAGCGATAATAATAAGACAGTCATCAATGTCGATCAATTGAAGCAGAAAGTACTAAACCACGGCGCATACCTTCTCGGACACGTCAGTGGTGTAAACGGTTTGGGTGGAGGCTACACTTTAGGTCTGGCAGAATGGTGCTTTCTACAGCATTATCCCGATGATGAATACAACATACATACCGTCTTCCACGAAATAGGGCATTGCCTCGGATACGGGCACGACGGTAACATGACCTATGAGCAGACAGGTCCCGGATGGATCACCCTGGGACGTGCTGTCTATCTGAAGTTAGGTCAGGAGAAACGTCTCCCTGTTTACTCACGGCGTTTTATGCATACCCGTAAAAATGCGACTACCCTATACGGTAGTTCTAAATATGTAGGTTCCACATTCGTCATAGAAGATCCGGAACTGGATGCAATAGACGGCGGCCTCGGTTTTCATCCAGTAGAAGACAACGAAAACATTGCAGACGGTACCCCATTATCGGTGTCATTAAAATGGTCGGACGTGCCCGAAGCTACGGAAACGACTTTCAAACCTAAAGATGTTACAGCCTATCTGGATCGCATTTACATAGTTAATAATGCTACCGGAAACTATAGTATAGAAGTCTTCCAAGAGAAGAACGGGCAAGTAATCCATTGTGGACGTATCAGAAACTGGACACGCAACGGCACATCCGAAACTTTTGCCGGTGAACCCAATGGAATTACAGCCGCCCATGGCAAAATATATGTAACCAATACGAGTAGCCGGACAGATGTTTTTGATGCCACGACACTGAAATTTATAACATGTATCGGAAACGGACAATGGGGTGAAGGCAGCTATCAAACCGTGCATGCTTTCGAAACTTTAGTAAAAAACGGTTGTGTATTCATCCGTGATAAAAGGCGTGTTTGCGTCTTTATGGAAAAAGATGTCATAGCGGATAATTGTATGCGCATACCGAACTACTGCCGTTTCAACAATGTAGGCGAAGTGATGGGAACATACGGAATGACAATAGATAAAGACAATATACTTTATACTACCCACATTGGTAAAAAGGAAATCTATGCCTATGATCTTACTACCATGCGTGAACAGAAAGTATTAAACCCGGTCCGCACCCTGAAGTTACCAACGCAAGCCTATGATGTGGTTTCCTGGGACGGTCGTATGTTTGTGACTTTAAATCAAAAGACAGAATGTCTTGTAGAAATCAATCCCCAGGATGGAAGCATCTTAAAAGACTATTCTACCATAAACGGAAAGTCTTTTAGCAATCCGGAGAAAATAGCCCTGGCCCGCCAGACTCTCTTTGTGATAAACCGCGGAACAGGTACAGTGACAAGCATCCCATTAAATGAATTGAAGTAAGAAGAAAGAAATGAAGATAATATATATACTATTCGCAGGTTTATGCCTGCTTTCATGTGAAAAGACAAAGATAGAAGACGTTATCCGGGAAGTGGAACCGGACCAACCTTCATCCATACATTATTACTACTCATACAAAGCCGGAGAAGTGATTAATGCAGAAAAGCTTGGGTATGCTTCCGGTGAATTCATGCCCGGTTGTACATATATATACGGTGATACCCTTTTCATTGCCAATACTCAAAACGGACATTTCAGCGTGGAATTATACAGTTTGTCCGCTCATCAGAAATTAGGTTCATTAAATACATGGACCTACAATGATGCAATGCAAGCATTCGGTAATTACGTAGAGGCCATTTCCGTAGCTAATGAGAGGCTTTATCTCGCCAATATAAGCTCGTGCATTGATGTGTTTGATGTACATACACTGAAATTTATCACCCGAATCGGGAACCGTAACTGGGGGCATGGAAACACACAGTTGTTTCATACACATGCAATGGCTATTGTAGACGATTACATAATAGTGCGCATGAAAGATGGCCTGCAAGTAACCTTGCAAAGTGATGTGAGTGCGGAAAAATATCAGAATCTAAATTACTACTCACGTGGAAGTCTGGATGGTTTCGATGTAAACAACGGATTTTATTCGCATCAGATGGCAGTAGATACAACCGGATTGGTATTTCTCGCCGATTACGGACAATACGGCAACCGGAAAATACATGTGATTGATACTACCCTTATCCAGCAGGGAAGCAATATCACAATGACTACCAGTCAGACGCTTCCTCTGGAATTTAATCCCAGAGGAATAGCTTTATACAAAAATCTGATGTACATCTCAGCAGCCGACGGTAGTATCCGATGCTATGACAGAGAGAAAAAGAAATTCTTCCTGACTTTCAAATCAGTGCCCGGCTATACATTCAAAGGCGGACAAAAGTTATTGGTTTATAACAACCGACTATGGGTCACAGATGTCTCAACAAGAGAAATCCTCGGAGTAGATATATTCCGCAATGTGATTGAGGAATATGAATAATGACAAGACTAAAGTTACCTCACAAAGCCATTTTTATAATAATCATAAGCAGCATCAATTTTTTCCGGAGTATCTGCATGCAAAAGAAGTAATAATTCACGGGTAAACTCCAAATGCCCGGTTCCGTTAGCAGTTACGATATTCTTATCGCTGACTGCCTGTTTTTCCTGGTACCCGGCTTCATTGGTATATGCACTACCTGCAAACTGCTTCAGATATGGAAGCGTATTACTGGTATGCTTTACATCATTCAGGAAACCATGCGCTCCCATAAAGGCAGAAGCATTGCAAATAGCTCCAACTATCTTGCCACGCTGTAATGCATCCTGCACAATTGGCACCACCTGTTCTGCTTCAGGCGATTGCCAGTGCATACCACCAACCAATACCAATGCCGCATAGTCAGCAGGCATCGTTTGAAAACTATAATCAGGCAAAGTACGAAAACCGCCGACAGAACGCACAACATCCAATGTAGGGGCAACTACCTTCGGTATATATTTCACTTCACTACCTGGTATTACCCCGGTATTTAGGGAAATGGCAAGGAAAGCGCCTTCCCAGTCGGCATATTCATTTAAAAGCAGGAATAAGACTTCTTGTTTCATAAGATTCGTATTTAGAATGTTTTTAATATCTGCTGACAAAGTTACACCAATACTCAAAAAGTCTACTATTTGGGGATAGAAAAAAACAAAAAAGCTGATATGACTGCCTTAACATAGCAATCATATCAGCCACTCACTATTATTACAGAGATGAAAATTCTATAACGGCATTACCTCCCCTATCTCAGGAATCATCATATTCAGCGAGTCTTGTTCCTGCATCTTCTTCTCATTCGTCAAAGGCTCATTCCAAGGATGCTTTGCCAATGCGTACTTTGAATGATGTACAGTCATTATTTTTTTTGCTTTCAGATCTTTAGCTGCCTTTGCCATATTAGAAGGCATTAGATGGATAAGGTTCCAACCTTCATTATACTGGCCGTTTTCCAGAATCGCAAGGTCTATATCCGGAAAGTGCTTCCCTATTTCCTCAAAATGAGAGTCATAACCACCGTCACCGGCCATATATATTTTCTGTGATGGAGTTTCTATCAGAAAGGATGCCCACAATGTCTGATTGGCCTTTAAACCACGACCGGAGAAATGGCGTGTCGGAAGACAATGGACAGCAAAACCATTTTCCAAAACAGCGTCTTCATACCAATTCTACAAGCCGGTCTTTATCATATCCCCAATATTCGAAATGTTCGCCAACGCCGAGTCCGCAAATCACTTTTCCTACCCGGTCTTTCAGACTTTTCACTGTCCGGTAATCCAGGTGATCCCAATGATCGTGCGAAATCACCATATAATCGATATCCGGCATATCTTCGGGTTTATAAACATCAGTTCCTTTAAATGGTTTGTTGACGAAAGATACAGGCGAAGCCATGCAAAAAACAGGATCAACGAGAAATCGCTTTCCATCTACCTGAATAAAGTAGGAAGAATGTCCAAACCAGATCAGTACATTTTCATCACGCCCCAACTTATGCAAATCCGTTTTGATAACCGGAACTTCATTCTCCGGACGCAGGTTCTCTGTTTTGCGGAATAAGAAAGAAAGCATAGCACCAAAGCGTCCTTCGTCCGAAGTCATCATCTGCGTCGGATGCAGATTATTGAACTGGCCGTCACGGTAATGAGGTGAGCGTTTGATTCGCTCTAAACGCGCTCCCTGAGGCAAACTGCCGAAACTCGGCTGATTAATAAAAATAAATACGGAAGCGCATATTATGCCTATAACCGCCAACACAATCCAAAGCCACATCTGTTTTTTATTTTTGCTCATTCTAAATTAGTTTATTAGCTACGAACTACAAGTACCTTTCGGTGTGATAGCCGGACAAGTGATTTTTCGCCCACAAACATAGCGCAGCCACTCATAGCTTGTAACTCGTAGCTTTTGTGACTCTTACAATGTTCCTTGTTTCAGTTGCTCCACGAACCCGTCGATACGACGCAACTCCTTGGGAATATTAATACTCTGCGGGCAGTGAGGCGAACATTGATCGCAACCAATACAATGATTTGCCTGTCGCAGGCGTGGCACACTACGGTCATAACCAACAAGAAAAGCCTGGCGTGCCTTTCTATAATTCTCGTCTTGTTGGCTCTTCGGTACATTCCCCTCATTCACACATTTATTATAATGTATAAGCACAGCAGGAATATCAATGCCATACGGACAAGGCATACAGTATTTACAGTCATTGCACGGTACAGTAGGGTACTTCAACATCAATTGTGCCGTTTCTTCCAAAAACTCTTTATCATCATCTGTCAAAGGAATCAGTGGAGAGTAGGTACGGATATTATCCTGAAGATGTTCCATATACGTCATGCCACTCAATACCGTTAACACCAGTTCCGGTGAGCCTGCAAAACGGAAAGCCCACGAAGCCACACTATCTTCCGGACGGCGCTGCTTAAGACGTGTCATAATATGAGTCGGTACATTAGACAATCTTCCCCCCAGCAATGGTTCCATAATGATTGCCGGAATATTACGTTTTACCAATTCATCATATAGGTAGTCCGCATTTACATTACGTCCCGAAGAATGTTTCCAGTCCACATAATTGAGCTGTATCTGTACAAAGTCCCATTTCACCTCATCATGCAGAGAAAGTGCATAGTCATAAGTATCCACTGTGCCGTGGAAAGAAAATCCCAGATTACGGATACGCCCTGCCTCACGTTCTTTCAACAGAAACTCCATCATACCATTGTCTATATATCGCGCTTTGAATGCTTCTATTCCACCATTACCGATAGAGTGCAACAAATAGTAATCGATATAATCTGTCTGTAAATCCTCGAAAGATTTACGATACATGGCTATAGAGTTTTCACGGCTATAATTACTAAAGTTGGATAACTTTGTAGCAATAAACAGTTTCTCACGCGGATGACGTTTTAATGCAATACCAGTAGATTTTTCCGACCATCCCTGTACATATACCGGAGATGTATCGAAATAATTCACGCCATGCGCAATGGCATAATCTACTAATTCGTTCACAGCATCCTGGTCAATCATATCTCCTTTCCCATCCGGTGAAGGAACAGTCGGCCAGCGCATACAGCCATAACCCAGAAGTGAAACACGATCTTTCTGAGCCACAGAAGTGCGGTAAGTCATCTTATCAGTAGGCACCGGAGTCGATGCACTGCCTCCCGGAATCATCCCATCCTTCTGTTTGCAACTATAAAGAGTCGCAGCAGCCGTTGTCGTAGCGGCACTGATACCCACAATTTTCAGAAAATCCCTACGGTTTATATTTTTATTATGTTCTTCCATATCTGTTCTTCTAACATTTATCACTTTATCACCCTATCACATTACCACCTCTATATCACCCGATGTCTCTCATGTCCCTCTACATAGATAGCACTGAAAGGACGTGCCGGACAAAGATTCTCACAGGCACCACAACCAATACAACGCTCTACATTAACAACCGGAATCTTTGGAGAATCCGGATTATCTACCTCAGACGGAACCATCTCTATCGCCGCTACCGGGCAATGACGGGCACAATTACCGCAATTTACTCCATCAGTCAACGGTACACAATTCTTCCTGATCCATACGGCATGACCGATCTGGATAGATGATTTATCAGCCAGACTGGTAAGATGAATCGCATCTGTCGGACATACTTCGGCACACTTCGCGCATTCCGGACGACAATAACCACGTTCGTATGACATCTCCGGCTGCATCAACGTCATCAGATTACCGGATGGGCGTAAAACTTGATTAGGGCACACTGATACACAAAGCTGGCAAGCCGTACAATGCTGCGCAAAATTACGAATACTCAACGCACCTGCCGGTACAATAGGTGTCGTCCGCTCCGGTATTTTCTTATCCTCAATGACAGCCAATCCACCATCCACTTTTTTCTCCTGTGCCTTCAGCAATGTACTTGTAGCAAATATGGCACCGGCAGAAAAGAAAGCACGGCGTGCATTGTCCACCTGTTCCGGTGAAACACCTGTCACTTTTTCAGCAGCTAACGGTTTCTGCACTTCCTTATGAGGACGCTCATAACGGATAGCTCCTTTTTTACATTTACCGATGCAATCCATACAAGCCACACAGCGGCTATAATCTATTTTATGATTCTTAGAATCAATGCATGCCGCCTTACAATTACGTGCGCACAAACCGCAACCATTACATTTACTCGTATCGATTACCGGTTTCAGCAAAGAAAAACGTGAAAAGAATCCCAATACTGTTCCTACCGGACAAATTGTATTGCAATATGTACGCCCGTTGCGCCAAGCCAGCACAGCCAGAATAACAAATGTCAGAACAGCTATTACAAAAGTTCCCATAGCCTTCATCCAAACGTCTACAGAATAAAACATATAGCTATCTGCCCGTTCGGCCAAAAGAGCAAGCAGGTTGTTTCCCCACTGATAAACCGGAGCAAACAGATTAGAAGCTATTCGTCCGTAAGAACTATAAGGTGCCAATAAGGCGACCAATGAACCAACTCCTCCTATCAGAGCCAAAATAAATACTCCCAGCACTCCGTAACGCAACCAACTAAGTGCAGGTGAATACGAATAGCGATTCTTTTTCCGCTTTTTACCCAACCATGAAACTACATCCTGAAATACACCCAACGGACAGATTACAGAACAATATACACGCCCAAAGAGCAGTGTCAATGCTATCAGGATTATCACAACCCCGACATTCAGTGCCAACAAAGCAGGCAAAAACTGAATTTTAGCCATCCAACCGAACCAAGCATGCAACGTTCCCGTAAAATCAAGGAACAAAAGCGTGATCAGCACGAAAAAGAATATGGCAAACGTTAGTCTGATTTTTCGTAACATACTTTTATTTTATGGAATATCATTTATAAACCAAATACTTGATAAACAAATAACCGCCGAGAATCTGTAATCCCATTCCCGGTATGCCGATGCGGAAATCCTGGAAAGCAAGCGCAAAGTTACCTACCATTGCCCACTCGCCCAGCGTCCCGATAAACTGATAAGCCAGTACTACTAATGCTAAAACAGGAATAGAGATACGTTTAAAACGATTGGCTGCATATCCGGCAACCACTGCCAGTAAAACGGATTTTAAAAGGATGGCCGGCAATACTCCTGCAGGAGGCATACCGAAAAGCAAATGGTTCAAAACCGGTGAAAAGACGGCTGTCAACAATCCAACTTTCCAACCGTATTTATAAGCAGCAATAAGCGTAAAGAAATAAATCGGTAACAAAGTAAGGCCACCCTGTGGAATAAGATGGCAAAGTTGTGGCAAAACCAGATTACCCAAAATGAAAAGAACTGCAGCAAAATATGTCTTCACATTGTTGTAATCCAGTGAATAAAGTCTGATAGTTGTTGTTTTCATATAATATGCTTATTAAAAATTGATATTTACTCCACCCATAAAAGTTGCTTTCGGCATAGGATAACCTGCATTGATCTCATAACGTTGTGCCAACAAGTTCTCACCACGCACATAAAATGACAGATAATTGGTTGCCTTAAAGCTTCCCTGCATATTCCATAACACAAAGTTCTCTTTGGTCGCAGCATCCAGGTCAGTATAAAGCCCCTTCACATACTGGATACCGGTAGATGCACTCCAACGTCCTTTTCTGAAGTTCACTCCTCCATACAGTTTATGCTCCGGAGAAGCCAATACCGGATTTTCCATGTGAAGCCAGCTGTAATTTGCCATCACGCTCCACACCGGATTAAACTGGTATCCTACATTAGCTTCCGCTCCCCAGTTTTCAATCTCGCCGGAATTCTGGTTCAACATGCCGCTACCATTTGGATTTGGAAGACGTATAATGAGATTTTCACCATTGATATAGAACACATTGAGTCCATAGGACAAACGATTATCCATAAGACGTTGTGAGAAAGAAAGCTCATAATTCCAAAGTTTCTCAGGTTTCAAATCCGGATTCTGCGGAGGGAACATATACATTTCACGAATGGTAGGATTGCGGAATCCCTTACTTGCCATTGCCTTGATTTCTGCATTTTCCGGAAGATGGAAAGCCAGCCCCACTTGCGGAATGAACTCTGTACCCGTTTGCGAATGATAATCTACTCGTGCTCCGGCATCCAGCGTAAGCCATGCAGCAATATCCTGACGAAAATCTACATAACCTGCTACTTCATTCAATGACTTATTCGCCGAAGTTTCACGATGCCCATCAAAGAATTGGTTCCATACCTCACCGCCAAAGTGAAAATAATCAGCTCCTACAGTCAGTCTGTTGCCTTGGAAAAGTTGTACACTCTGATACCATGATACTCCAAGCATCTGATCGTTAGAGTTGAAACGATACTGAAGCGGTTCTCCTCCTGGCTGATATCCGTCATTTATCCAGTGATCACCCCAATTATAGAAAAAACTCAATGCACCGGAAGTCTTTTCGTAATAATTCTCCAATGCAAAAGAAGTCATGCCACGTGTAATACGCTGATCATTGTCTATATATGGTTTCATTACCGATCCCGGATTAGTAGCATTAAAACGAGTGACATTTACATCGCCCCAAACTTTCCAGTTATCCGTAAAGTCATAGCCTAATTTGGCATACCCGCCGTACTGTTCAAAGGCCATGTCAGCGCGATGTCCGTCTGTACGGTTATAAGAGGCAGTCACCGTACTACTGAAGCGCCCTTTCCTTATGCGGTTAGTGGCTTCGGTCTGTATGCTTCCATAGGACCCGGCACCAATGTTGATGTTTGTACGTATTCCGTCTTCCTGCATCTTACGGGTAACAATGTTAATAACCCCACCCATGGCGTTAGAACCATAAAGCACGGATGCGGGGCCACGGAGCACTTCCACACGTTCTGCCATCATAGTCTGATATGCATCGGCAATGGGGTGTCCCATCAGACCCATATACTGAGGATGTCAGTCAATCAAAACCAATAATCCTGTAGTGGGAAGACCGGCCTGTGCGGGCCCTCCAATGCCTCTTAAAGACATTTGCCCTGATGCACCGGTAGCTACACCATATCCCATTACGCCACGTGAAGTGGAGAAAAAGCCCGGCACTTGTGAATTCAACACAGGAAGTACGGAAGTCTGCTGGCTCGCTTCAAGTTGCGGACGCCCCACTACCGATACGGTCATGGGTAAATGACGCACATCCGTTTCACTTCGCGTACCTGTTACTACTACTTCATTGATCGCATAACTTCTTGCTACCTTTGTGCTGTCCTTACCGGTTTGTGCTTGTAGGCTTACCGCACTAATCAGGCAGCCTGTAAAGAATGCAAGTACAAATCTCTCTTTTTTCATCTTGAAATAACTCTTTAATTTTATAATAGTTCCCGATTGCAAATATAGGGATCGTTACTGATAGAAACCGTAGATAAATTACGGTTGTAAATACCATAATTACTGATTAACGTATTCTAACTTACGTGTTATTCACTATCCAGGACTTGAACTCGGATGCTTTATTCTTACTGATATAGATACGTTCGGGAGTTTCTACATCCAATGTTACCAGCAAACGGTTATCAAACCAGATAGTTATATCCGTCACACTATTCCTTGCCAGGATAAATTGCTTATTCGCCCGGATAAAATCTGCCGGATTCAGAGAAGCCATTATCTGTTCCAGTGTTTTGGAGTATGGATACACATTCCCGTCTTTCAAGTAGATACAGGTATTTTTATCCGCTGTATAAAAGCATGAAACTTCTTTCAGGTCAATAGGTAACAGCTTATCTTTATATGGAATTAATAACTTGTCTTTATATTTAGGAGTCGGCACCAGTTGAGTCAATTTGGATAAGTAGTGAATCACATCCTGGCGCGTCAATTTTTTGTATTTATCCAGCGCCTGTTTTACATCTTCCACCTTGACAGGTTTTAGCAAATAATCAATGCTATTCACTTTGAAAGCTTCTATGGCGTATCTGTCATAAGCCGTCGTGAAAATAATAGGAGTTTCCAACTCCATTTTATCAAAAATGGTAAATGCCGAACCGTCCGATAAATGAATATCCATAAATATCAAATCCGGTGCAGGATTCGATTGCAGCCAATGAATGGTTTGAGTTACGCTTTCTGTATTACCGGCTATTTGAATATCATAAGAGACTTCGCCAAGAATATCCACCAGATTCTCATAAGCGGCAGTCTCGTCTTCTACAATCAACACTCTCATATCTCTATGCAATTTTGATATCAGTTCTGTTTATTTAAAGGAAGATATACTCTGAATGTATTTTCATCACATTCTATCCGTATTTGCCTGTTCATCAACAAGGTAAAACGGCTTTCCAGATTTCTCAACCCTGTTCCGTTCGTATCAGGCGGAGATAGTTTAGGATAAATGGGATTACTCACCACCAGTTCTTTTTGCTCGTTCAGCCTGATAGTAATTTCCATTTTATGCTCACTGTCTATCCTATTATGAACAGTCACATTCTCTACCAACGGAAGCAGTGAAAGCACAGGCAACGTCAGTTCATCCTGCATAGCCTCATCCACTTGGATCGAGAAAACCAGTTTATTGGCAAAGCGTACTTCCATCACATAACGGAAAGATTGAATAAATTCCAGTTCTTCCCTCAAAGTAACCAGTCCTCTCTTATCACTTTGAAGAATATAACGGAAGATATCGGACAATTCATGCACATACATCAGTGTTTTTTCATCATCCTTCTTCCGAATAAGCGATTGCACTCCATTCAAGGAGTTAAAGAAAAAATGTGGATTGATCTGATTAGCCAATGCATCACATCGGCTTTGCAGATTCTCTATACGCAAACGTTCTATCTCACGTTCTTTTTCACGCTGCGTGGAGTATAACATGGAAATATGCCCGATCAACGTACACAGAGAACACAGAATAAAGAATTGGGAGATCAATGTACTACCCAGAAAATCAGTACGGATACCATAAGAGTGAATCCAATAGGAAATAGACGCGAAGCCTGCATAGGCAGCCAATGAATACAGGAAGTTACGGCCAAAACGTTCCTTAAACTGCGCTGTCGACAGTTGTCGCAAATTATAACGTAACAACAAACAAATCAGTCCCCAGAAGAAAAAGAAACGATAAACAAAATACCAATAAAATCCCGTACAACTTACTCCCTCCAGAAATTTTATATCCCAGGGCAGACAGGCTATATTAGGGTATATGATAAAGACTGCACTAATCAGACCGACCAGCGGCAGTTTACGACTTATATAAGTATCAAATGAGAGCATAAAACATTTCTTCTTTTCTACAAAGAAAGATATTTTTTTTGAGACTTAGTAGAACCAAAGAATCAAAACGAAAAAGTAAGGCATAAAAGCGAATGACTACTTAATTTTGACTTATGTGATGATTCTGCGACGTACGTTAAAAGTTCCTTACAAAAAGTACAATTCAAAAGCAGAGTCGTATATTGAGGGTATCTCAGTATGATACTTAGGGTACCTCAGTATGATACTTAGGGTGCCTCAGTCGTATACTGAGATAGGTTCATTATAACGCATTAATATTCAAGCTATTACAAAACGCCCCTTGCATGTTAATAAATTAGGACAAACAGCTGATAATATTGATTATTTGCTTCATTCTTGATAGGTATAAGTCAAAACACAATTTCCCTACTTTTAGGTATTGCTTCCCTTACTCAAGAACCGTAACTTTGGCAAAAAATAAAAGTAGCCTATGGACCCTGGAAGAAAATGTGAGGAACAGCAAAAAGAGAGAATTTATCAAAGTATAAGTTCTCTCTTTTTTTTGAATGAATTTGAATATTGTTCTTTTTTGCCAGATCGTATTAATTCCAATAATTCCCAAATAAAAATGAAAAAGAAATATGAATTTAAGAGTGTAGTAGCTGAGACACTGCTGATACCTCTTTACATGAGAGCCAAAGAGAGTCGCCGGAAAGATGCCATTTTGCGTGATCGGCAAGCCGAACAACTGGTAGAAAGTATCGAATATGACTACTCCAAATTTGATGGTGCCAAATTGAGTGCCATAGGATGTGTCGTACGTGGATTATACTTTGATAATGCTATCCGACGCTTCATTGCCACACGAAGGAATCCAATTGTAGTGAATGTAGGTTGCGGACTGGATACCCGCTATCAACGTATTGAAGAACATGACAAAGCCATATTTTACGAAATGGATTTGCCCGAAGTAATCGACTTGCGACGCGATTTACTACCAGAACCTGCGGGCGATCATTACATAGCCGGCTCTTTGTTAGAAACCCAATGGATGGATGATCTCCATAAAAAGCATCCCGAAGCAGAGTTTATCATTGTTATCGAAGGCGTACTGATGTATTTCTATGAAAAGCAGGTACGGCAATTACTCACCCGATTGGCCGACCGATTCAGTGGTAGCGAAGTATGGTTCGATGTATGCGGGCCTATGATGGCAAACTCCAAGTATATAAAACCCGACTCACTCCGGGGACACGAAGCTCAAATCCGCTCCGGCCTGAAAGACGGGCATGAAGTGGAAAACTGGGAACCACGCCTGCAACTTATTGACCAGGCACTCTACCAGAAATTCTTCCCAAAAAGATGGGGATTAGGCGGAAGGCTAATGGGATTATTCCCTGGTATTTGCAAAAAGTTCAGTTCGTTGTTAGGGTACAAAATTAAATAACTACATCCTGTATTCGTTCGGAGTCATCCCCACCACCTTTTTAAATAGACGGCTTAAATGATGCGGATACTTGAAGCCCAGTTCATAGGCAACTTCGCTGACAGTCTTATTCTCATCATAAAGCCGTTCTTTTGCCTTCTCTATCACAAAAAGCTGAATGGATTCCTGAGCTGATTTACCTGTTTCTTTCTTTATCAAATCTCCGAAATAATTAGGAGAAAGATGCAATCGGTCTGCGGCATATTGCACGGATGGCAAACCGACAGTTTGCGGTTGGTCTGATTCAAAGTAATCACTGAGCAGGTTTTCAAAACGCACTAGAATATCTTTATTTATGTTTTCACGCGTAATAAATTGACGGTCATAGAAACGCTGGCAATGGTTCAGCAGAAGCTCAATTGTAGAGGCAATAATATCTTTGCTATGCTTATCTATGGCACGCTCCAATTCTTCTTGTATTTCAATGAAACAATTAAAGATAATCTGCCGTTCACGCTCGGACATGTGCAAAGCCTCATTGGCTTCATACGAGAAAAAGCTGTAATCTTTCATTTTACGTCCCAATGAAGTACCCCGTAGCAAATCGGGATGAAAAGCCAACACCCACCCTTGAGGATTCAGTGTTTCTCCGTCATCATCAATTCCTGCCACTTGTCCAGGAGCCACAAATACCAGCGTGCCTTCCTGGTAATCGTACGTGCTGCGCCCATAAGACAATTCCCCACACTTGAGCTGTTTCAGAAAAACACAATAAAAGCCAAAATTCTTACGTCCATGCTTTAAAGACTTCAATGTTGAGAAGTCGACCACACTAACAAGCGGATGCAATGTCTCCACTCCCATTGCTATATTATACTCCTGAACAGTATTCAATTTTACGATTGTACCCATAATCTGATAATTTAATCTGATGACAAAAATAACAGTTTTCTTTCAGCATTCCATCACTTGTATTGCAAAATCTGTAATATTGGTATAAGAAACTGTAACCTGTGTATACAGTTCATTATCAAGTATTCAATCAATATCTTAAACCTGTAATAATGGTGCATAAAGCAGTAATCTGTCTATTTACAAACTTCATCTCACCACTTACCTTTGCAACATCAAAAACAATAAAAAAATCAAGAGTTATGAAATACAGAGAATTAGGAAAGAGCGGACTTAAAATTTCCGCATTGGGTTTAGGTTGCATGGGTATGAGCCACGGTTATGGTGCTGCCGCTGATAAGAAAGAAATGATCGGCCTTATTCATCAAGCTATAGAACAAGGAATCACCTTTTTTGATACCGCTGAAGTATATGGTCCATACACCAATGAGGAATTAGTAGGTGAAGCCTTAGAACCTTATCGGAAAGATGTAGTCATTGCTACCAAATGTGGTATTCAGATGATCGACGGTAAACAAGTTGTCATTGGTAAACCGGAAGTAATACGGAGTTCTATTGAAGGTTCCCTCAGGCGTCTGCGGACAGATCATGTAGATTTGTACTATCTGCACCGTGTAGACCCGAATGTTCCTATAGAAGAAGTGGCAGAAACCATGAAAGAATTAAAACAAGAAGGCAAAATTCTACATTGGGGACTATCAGAAGCCGGTGTACAGACCATCCGCCGGGCACACCAGGTCTATCCGCTGACTGCCATTCAAAGCGAATACTCTATGTGGTGGCGCGAACCGGAGAAAGAATTATTGCCCACTCTCGAAGAACTAGGCATCGGTTTCGTTCCTTTCAGCCCTCTGGGTAAAGGTTTCCTGACGGGAAACATCAGCAGAGACACACAATTCGGTAAAGACGATTTCCGCAGTATCGTTCCACGCTTCACTGCCGAGAATCTGAATGCCAATCAGGTTATAGTTGACTTTGTGAGAAAGCTGGCGGAAGAGAAAAATGCAACACCTGCACAGATTGCATTGGCCTGGGTACTCGCTGTAAAACCCTGGATCGCTCCCATTCCAGGAACCACCAAACTGAAACGCTTGGAAGAGAATATACAAAGTATCAATGTGGAAATAAGCCCGGAAGAGTTGACCTGGATCAATGATATGCTTAATTCTATTCCAGTATCAGGCGACCGCTATCCGGCAGAGTTAGCAAAAAGAGTAGGCAAATAACCACAGGGCTTAAAATAATACAATAATCTGCAATGTCCGGGGATATTAAGGAAGTAAAGTGTTTTAATATAAAATCCAATAAAGAGAAAATTATTATGCAGAAAGTAAAATTAAATAATGGCATCGAAATGCCAATTCTTGGTTTCGGCGTATATCAGATCGAAGATCAAACCTTGTGTGAACAATGTGTATATGACGCTATTGAAACAGGTTACCGTTCTATAGATACGGCTGCCGCTTATGGTAATGAAGAAGCTGTAGGAAGAGCCATCAAACGCAGTGGTGTCCCCCGCGAAGACTTGTTTATCACTACCAAACTCTGGATATCAGATGCCGGTTATGACAAAGCTAAGAAAGCCTTCGAAGCATCCATGAAACGTTTGCAACTCGATTATCTGGACCTGTACCTCATTCATCAGCCATTCAATGACTATTACGGTGCTTGGCGTGCTATGGAAGAATTATACAAGGAAGGCAGTATTCGTTCTATCGGCGTCAGCAACTTTATGCCCGACCGCTTGGTAGATCTGATCCTTCATAATGAAATCACACCTGCCGTCAATCAGGTAGAAACTAATCCTTTCTATCAACAAATCGAAGCAGAGGCATTCATGCAAGAGAAAGGCGTTCAGATAGAATCATGGGCTCCATTTGCCGAAGGAAAAAACAATATGTTCCAGAATGAAACATTGGCAGCCATTGCAAGCAAATATGGTAAATCCATAGCACAAGTCGTATTGCGATGGTTGATACAAAGAAATATTGTCGTTATCCCGAAATCCATCCGCAAAGAACGAATTATTGAAAACTTCAATGTATTCGATTTTGAACTGACGAAAGAAGATATGAAAAAGATTGCAGCGCTGGATACCAATGCCAGTTGCTTCTTCTCGCATCGTGATCCGAAGATGGTAGAGTGGCTGAGTGGACTACACTAAAACAGTCCAAGCCCGGATATATTTCAATAAGATTAGTTGCATACGATCGGCATATTAGTTACTTTTGTAGAGTGTTTTATAAATCAGAAAGATATGAATAGAATAGATATACAAAATAGCTCTTATGCCGATTGTCCTATCCGAATGATACTATCACGAATCAGTGATAAATGGTCGATACTGACGCTCTTCACACTAACGCAGGCACCCGTCATGCGGTTCAATGAACTGCAAAAGACAATACCTGACATATCACAAAAGATGCTGACGGTTACTCTACGCACATTAGAAGAAGACGGACTTGTGAAAAGAAAAATCTATGCACAAGTCCCTCCTAAAGTGGAATACTCGCTGACAGATAGAGCCATGTCGTTATTGCCCCATATAAACTCCTTAATTTCATGGGCACAAGAAAATATGAATGATATATTAGATGACAGAAAATCTTATAGGAAAGCGTAATTACATCGCTTTCCAGAACTTCTGGAAGTCTTTGTAACGTCCATAACAAACCAGTTCATCACCAGCTTGTACCTGATCATTTTCAGGCAATTCATTCATCACATCATGTTCAGTAAATGAAATACCCAGACAGTTTTTCAAGGTCTTGGCACGCTTTAAAGCCAATAACTTCAAGCTGAATTCCTTATCCAGATTCAATTCATTAGCATAATATCCTATCATCTTCTCCGGCACAGCGAACTTCACTACATAGTAATCCGTATCTACCCGGAAGGTTTCCATATTGGAGCCAAACTCTAACAAATGCACCAAACCACGGGCTGCATCTTCCTCCGGAGTAAGAATCCGTTCCAAACCAAAAGCCTCAAGTACGGAACGATGTACATTATCAATGGCCCGCGCATAAATATGAGCCACTTTTTGTTGTTTCAACAAAGCCACCACGCGAATAGAAGCACCAAAATTCTCGCCAATAGCCACGATTACCACATCCACACCACTCAAGGGGAGAGCGGCAAGTGCCTGTTCATCTGTTGCATCCAACACAAAAGCCGTAGCAATCTTTTCTTTGATACTGTCTACGCGACTTGCACTCACATCCGCCCCAATTACTTCGTGTCCCAACACCGATAATTCTTCGGCAAGCATGTGCCCGTAATTTCCTAAACCGATAATAATATACTTCATAATTTCTGTTTTTACTACTTACTACTAATTTATAATGATCTGCCCACTCGGATACTGATATTTCGTATGTTTCTTTTGCTTGATGATACCCAACATCAGAGTAATCAGTCCCACACGTCCGATGAACATCAGAAAAGCAACAAGCAATTTACTGTTATCCCCCAAAGTCGGAGTAAGATTCAGACTGGAACCTACCGTACTCAACGCCGACACACACTCAAACAGAAGTGCCATGACAGATGCCTGAGGTTCCCAGATTGTCAGAATAAACACAAATACAAACAAAACACTGATAGACATCACTACCGTCGCATTGGAACGGCGAATGGAATCGTAAGACAGTTCACGGCCAAATACTTCCACCCGCTCCGTACCGCGCAACACAGCAACCAGATTCAATACAACTACTGCAAACGCATTCACCTTGATACCACCCGCCGTGGACTGTGCAGCACCGCCCACCCACATCAGGAAGATATAAACCAATACACTCTGTACTCCCAGCGAAGCCAGGTCCACGCTTGTAAACCCGGCAGTACGCGGACAAGTCGCATTAAAGAACGCCTGTGTCCATTTATCAGCGACGGACATACCGGCAAAAGCATGATTCCACTCAAAAACAGCAATAAGCACCGTACCAAACACCAATAGCAGGAAAGTCATAATCAGAACAATCCGTGTATTCAGATTATACAGATGATAAAAACGATGCCTGTCCCACTCCCACGTATGCAAAAATTTCCAGATGCGGCGCAAATGATGGAGTACTATATCTTTGAAATTCACCAATATCGGGAAGCCTATACCTCCCAGAATAATCAACAGGGATATATAGATAAGGAATGGATTATGCCCTGTCATCACCAGCGGATTGCCTAGATTTCCGGGCAACGTGGAAAAACCGGCATTACAGAATGCGGAAATAGCATGAAAGGCCGAGAACGCCACTTCTTCCTCAAACGTCATCCCCATCGTACCATGAATGTCGCTCCAGATGGCAAGCATACCAATACCTTCAATAGCCAACGTGAATCCCAATATGTACAGCAAAGTGGAAAGTAACGAATTCAACGAATTGGAACTGACCATATCACGAACCACCAACTGATTATAAAAGGATGTATTCCCCATAAAGAACATCGCAAAGAAACTGGTCAGTGTCATTACCCCTAGGCCGCCAATCTGTATCAGCAGGATAATCACCACAAAACCGGGCGTAGTAAAAGTAGACGCTACATCCACCGAAGTCAAACCCGTGACACAAACCGCACTGGTAGAGATAAACAGCGAGTCCACCCACGAAATACCGCTCACCGTACATCGGGGCAACATTAGCAAACCTGTTCCAATAAGGATGATTATCAGAAAACTACCAGCCAGAATCAAAGAAGGATTCGTTCGCCGTCCCAACACCCTGACCAAGCCATTGGATAAATTAAGGAAAGAGAAGATCAACAGAAGCACTATATGATAGGGCTTTCCATTCAATATTTCCCAAAAATGCAGAATAGCTCCCTCCTCTTCCGGTCGATGAAAAATAACAGGGATAAGGGTAAGGTAAAGCAAGGCAATCAATATCCACGTCAATTTCTTAAAAGTACGCTTTGTGTCCCTGTATTCCAATAACAGGCGCAAAGTGACTTCGGACAGGAAAACACCCCATACAAACCGATAGAGTGTTTGCAGTTGAGAAGCCTCGTGTTCGGAAATAGTAAAGCCGTGTTCATATACCACTCCCATAATTAACAGAATAGAAGCCAGGTAGGCTATATAAGTCACCCCTCCAAGAATGATCCGAGTGTACGGATGAATCCATTTATTCTGATACAACAAGAATTTATGATAAATCTTCATGTAGACATCAAATTAAATATCGGGCAAACATAAACAAAACAATGCGTATAGACAAAAAACAAAAGAAAAAAGAAATTGTTTTAAAAATAATAGTTACATTTGGCCTCGTAAAAATTTTAATAGAAGTAACCACTATGAGCAACAAGACAAAAAGATATTTCCTCCCGGAAGAGGAAATACCACATTATTGGTACAATATACAGGCAGATATGGTGAACAAACCGATGCCTCCGCTTCATCCCGGTACCAAACAACCACTGAAAGCCGAAGATTTATATCCTATCTTTGCACAGGAACTGTGCAAACAGGAACTGAATCAGACCGATAAGTGGATCGAGATTCCCGAAGAAGTACGCGAAATGTACAAATATTATCGTAGTACTCCACTGGTTCGTGCTTATGGACTGGAAAAAGCATTAGGTACTCCGGCACATATCTATTTCAAGAATGAGAGTGTAAGTCCGATGGGATCGCACAAGCTGAATTCTGCCATTCCCCAAGCTTATTATTGCAAGAAAGAAGGAGTTACCAACGTTACCACTGAAACCGGTGCCGGACAATGGGGAGCTTCGCTGGCTTATGCTGCCCGTCTGTTTGGACTGGAAGCTGCCGTTTACCAAGTGAAAATCAGTTATGAGCAAAAACCTTACCGCCGCAGCATCATGCAGACGTTCGGCGCACAGGTTACACCGTCTCCGTCTATGTCCACCCGTGCAGGAAAAGATATTCTGACGGCCCACCCCAACTACCAGGGTTCATTGGGAACCGCTATTTCAGAAGCCATCGAACTGGCTCAGACTACACCGAATTGTAAATATACATTAGGTTCTGTATTGAGTCATGTAGCTCTGCACCAGACTGTAATCGGTCTGGAAGCCGAAAAACAGATGGAAATGGCAGGAGAATATCCTGATATGGTGATTGCTTGTTTTGGTGGTGGTTCCAATTTCGGTGGTATCGCATTCCCATTCATGCGCCACAAGATCCTGGAAGGTAAGCAAACACGTTTCATTGCTGCCGAACCGGCTTCTTGCCCGAAACTGACACGCGGTAAATTCCAATATGATTTCGGTGACGAAGCAGGATACACTCCATTACTGCCTATGTACACGCTGGGACATAACTTTGCTCCCGCTAATATTCATGCAGGTGGATTGCGTTACCACGGTGCAGGCGTCATCGTTTCTCAACTATTGAAAGACGGTCTGATGGAAGCTGTAGACATCAAGCAACTGGAATCATTCGAAGCCGGCTGTTTATTTGCCCAAGCTGAAGGTATCATTCCCGCACCGGAATCTTGCCACGCTATTGCTGCCGCCATCCGCGAAGCAAACAAATGCAAGGAAACAGGTGAAGAGAAAGTAATCCTGTTCAACCTCTCCGGTCACGGATTGATTGACATGGCCTCATACGATAAATATCTCTCCGGTGACCTCGTAAACTACGAACTGACCGATCAGGATATTCAGAAGAATCTGGATGAAATAGGCAGTCTGGCATAAGGATACCTCATACATATCAATGTTTGCCAGGCTGACGAGCGGCTCATAGAGTTTTTCAATATCCTGCGCATCCAATTCAATATCAACCTGGTCCCCCGGAATCAACCGTATTCCGGGGGGCTTTGCGTCTTTACCATCCCGGTGTACATTGATAATGGTACAGTTTTCAGGCAAAGAAAGTTCGTCTACAAGTTTGCCATCCATATATGAACCCGTCATCACCTCTATGGATAGTTTATACCTTGTCTGTTCCTGGAAAGCAGGAGTATTGATCATATCCTCATAAAGCGTCACGTTGAAAGGTCTTATCTGAAGAAGTTCCGTAAAATAATAAGTCAATCCACCCACTACCACCGATGGGTAGAACACCTCAAAATGTCCTGTTATCTCGGTAATCAATACAATAGCTGTCAAAGGGGTACGTATCACAGCCACCAGGAAAGCAGACATTGAAATCAGCATTACATAACTGACATTCTCCGGCTCAATAACCCCATATTCCACTCCCAACAGACCAACAATCTGCCCCAGTAACCCACCGGTGACCAGTGTAGGAATAAAACTTCCACCCGGCAAACCGGATGAAACGCAGATAACGGAAAAACCGAAATGCAACAGCATCATTGCCGTTACCCACATAATTGGTGCATGGCTGCCGGATTGCGCCTGCTCCAAAAGAAACCGTTCTCCCCCACCAGGTTGACCTGCATAAAGGAAATAATATAAGCGACCAGCAACAGATAGAACATCTTCATATATACCGAAGATTTTACCGTTGCATACACCCGTTTGAAAGAAACCATCATCATGGAATATAATTTTCCGCAAACAGAAATAATCACTGCAAGCAACAGGAAGTACTTCACCTGGATTCCAAAAGAAAAACCGGGCTCGGCCACTTGTATCAAATGATAAGAATTTACCGGAAAAACCATGCTTGCCACCGCACCGGCCACTACACCGGCCAGCAAGGTAGTGATAGCGGTTTTGGGAGCATCAAAACGTTCGATGGATTCGATGACAAGCAATGAAGAAGCCAGCGGCGCCGCAAACGCAGCCGCAAGGCCGGCACCGGCACCGGCAGCAAGCAATTGCTTTCGTTCACCACGTAGAATACGTGTCCAGCGTGCCACAAGGCATCCTACATACGAACCTATTTGTACGGAAGGCCCTTCACGTCCCAGCGATAATCCGGCCGAAACCGAAAGAATTCCACCGAAAAACTTAGAAACCAACTCTATGAAAGGATGCTTATAAGTAATGCGCCCGTTGATGGCAGCACGTGTTTGAGGAATACCTCCTCCGGTGATAAGCGGCATTTTCATCACCAGCCAGGATACGAATATCAGTACCGCCCAAAAGAAAAGAAAAAGAGGAATATGCCAGTACCACTCCGGACGGGAAGCAAAAAACTCACTTCGCAAGTTAAAGAAATAATATAGGCAGTAATGATAGGGAACAGCCACCAACCCCGTCAGCAATCCTACGAAGATGCTGACGAAATACAGGCGGGCATCAACCAGTTTCAGTTTCACAACATACCACTTCCTCAGTTTTCTAAAGTTTTTGAACCTTTGAAACATTCCTCAGAGTTTTCTTTTATTAATTTGAGTATCTACAACAAATTAACCCTGTTGAAGTTTCCACACTTTGCGTTTTTTACTTTTTCCCCATCATATTCAATCGCAGGATAGCGTGCACCATAAAATAACGTCCCAATACATTGTAATCCGCATCACGTATGGCAGTAGCCGAGATGGTGCGTACCATTGAAATCTCCTGGCGAAGAATATCATAAAACTTGAAACGCAGTAGCAGTTGTTTCTTTTTCAAGAAAGCTTTCGACAGTTGGCAGTTCCATATCAGGTTCTTCCGCCCGCTGCTGTCGTATCCATATCCGGTACGAAGAAAATATGTGAGATCACTGCTACACTCGAAGCCCCAGGGGAGATAATACTGCAAGTCTCCTCCAAGTTGATAGTCGAACGTTTCCGTGCGCATATCTTTCACGTTATTATACGAATTATTATACAGCACTTCTCCACGCGCACTCAGTTCGAGTTGCCGGGTACGAAAAGTAAATTGCAGGCGTTCACGCGCCGTAAGGTGCTGCACGGAACTCTTCATCGGCTCTTCTTTGTTCTGAGTAGTATATCCGTTCTGATTTCTATATTGCAAATAGGAATAG
>ENA-OPNH01000539-OPNH01000539.1-human-gut-metagenome-genome-assembly--contig:-NODE-539-length-30761-cov-6.922654_pt1 | contig 30761 bp, 27 predicted proteins | sample MGYA00241537_ERZ501771 | MGnify/ENA primary metagenome ERZ501771 (study PRJEB25962, sample SAMEA2042608) | human gut metagenome | biome: human gut; feature: human-associated habitat; material: faeces...
GATTAATCAATAATAGAAATTAATTAATATTTCTATAAGATTAATTATACGAGTATTTATGAAGAAGAAAGAAAGGGTAAAAGATCCAGACAAAATAAAAAAGAGAGATAACATTTTTACCATTATATTAAGTATTTGTGATGTAGTAGCAGTAGTAGTATTATTTCTTTTATATGGACCATTTAATGGTTTCAGAGACTTTTTAGTAACTACCGCTATGAGTACTATGAATCATCAATACTTTGCTACTACTTTCTATAGTGATGAATATATAAATAAAGTATTAGCAAGACATAGTATTAAAGAACCAGATGGAAATACTGATATTAGTGAAATAATAGGTAAAGAAGAAAATTATATAGATGAATATGATAAAGAAATATTAGATAGAAATAAAAAAGATATTTATAAATTAATAGAAATAAATGAAAAAGGATTCTCTGGATATTTAGTAGCTATTTATGATCCATCTAAAATAAAAGTAACTTATAGTAAAAACTTAGGTTATTCCGGAGAATACTTAGTAGATATGGCTAAAAGAGAGAATGCCGTAGTAGCTATTAATGGTAGTGGATTCACAGATGAGGGTGGTCAGGGAAATGGTGGTCAAGCTATCGGAACTATTATTTCAAATGGCAAAATAATAAGTGACTATGGTCATAGTCAATATGGTGGTGGAATAATAGGCTTCACTAATGATAATAAATTATACTTAGGTAAAATAAGTGCTGAAGAAGCAATTAACATGGGTATAAGAGATGCTGTAGAATTTGGACCTTTCTTAATAGTAAATGGTAAGAGTGCTTTTATAAATGGTAATGGAGGTTATGGTATTCATCCAAGATCCGCTATTGCACAAAGAAAAGATGGTATCGTATTATTTCTAGTAATAGATGGAAGAAGTCTAAAAAGTAAAGGTGCTGATATGAATGACTTAGTAGATATCTTACTTAGATATCATGCTTATAATGCATCAAACTTAGATGGTGGTAATTCAAGTGCCTTAGTAATAGATAACAAAATAATAAACCATCCAATTAACTGGGATAACTTAGAACAAACAAGACCAATAGGATGTGGATTTGTGGTAATAGAGTAATAGAAAAATATAAATAAGCATAAATATTTGAATATGTTTGATTTACTTATAGTTAACTAATTTGCCAAATAAAAAAATAAATGGTATAATTAATCAAGAAGGAGGAAATAAAAAATGAAAGGAATAGTATTAGCGGGAGGTTCTGGAACTAGATTATATCCAATAACTAAGGAAATTAGTAAGCAAATGTTGCCGATATACGATAAACCAATGATATATTATCCGTTGTCAGTATTAATGCTTGCTGGAATTAGAGATATACTTATAATATCTACACCCCAGGATACTCCAAAATTCGAAAGAATGTTAGGAGATGGCAGTAATTATGGCATTAAGTTAAGCTATAAAGTTCAAGAAGAACCTAAAGGGCTTGCCCAAGCATTTACCATAGGAGAAGAATTTATTGGTAAAGAAAATGTAGCAATGATTTTAGGAGATAATATATTTTATGGAAATGGATTACAAGAAAAATTATCCAATGCTATAAAAAATACCGAAAAAGGTTTAGCATCAGTTTTTGGATATAATGTTCCAGATCCTGAAAGATTTGGCGTTGTTGAATTTGATAATGCTGGTAGAGTAGTTTCAATAGAAGAAAAACCTGAACATCCAAAATCAAATTACGCTGCAACTGGCTTATATTTTTATGATAATAGAGTAATTGATTATGCAAAAAATCTAAAGCCATCAGCAAGAGGTGAATTAGAAATAACAGATATTAATAAAATATATCTAGCAAACAAAGAATTATCAGTTGAGGTACTAGGAAGAGGTTATTCTTGGCTTGATACAGGAACATTTGATAGTTTAAATGAAGCATCTGATTTCGTTAGAAGTGTTCAGAAAAATGGACAGATGATAGCATGCTTAGAAGAAATTGCATATTTAAATGGTTGGGTAGAAGCAGAAACCATAAGAAAAATAGGTGAAGGCATGAGTAAAAATTCATATGGAAAATATCTTATTGAACTTTCTAAAACTGATTTAAATAAAGATCCAGTTAGAGTTTTATCAAGGAGGAACAATTAATGAAAATGCTAAAAACAGCCTTAGAAGACTGTTATATAATTGAACCAGATAGATTTGGTGATGATAGAGGGTATTTTTCCCCATACTTTATTCAATCAAATTTTGATAAATTGGGTTTTGAAGGAGTAGTTCAAGCAAATCGTAGTAAAAGTGCTAAAGGTGTAGTTAGAGGCTTACATTTTCAAAAGGATCCTAAATGTCAAGCAAAACTAGTTGAAGTAATTAAGGGGGCTGCTATAGATGTAGTAGTAGATATCAGGGAAGATTCTCCAACATATGGAAAATGGTTAAAAGTGTTGTTAGATGAAAACAATAATAGACAATTATATGTTCCTAGAGGATTTGCCCATGGTTTTGTCAGCTTGAAAGATAATACTGTTTTTCAATATTTAATTGATAATGATTATGCCCCAGAATTAGAAGATGGAATCCTTTGGAACGATCCAGAGGTAGGCATTGATTGGGATAGTATATTTAAAGAGTATAATATAAATAAGCCAATTTTATCAGAAAAAGATATAAAAAGAGAATCATTATCAAAGTGTAAAGCACGTTTTAGGAGAAACAAATAATGAAATATTTAATCACAGGCGGAACCGGTCAATTAGGTCACGATATTGTAAAAGAATTAATAAGTAGAGGAGAACTTAATTACCTTGCTCCAACTACTAAAGAGATGAATATTACTAATAAAGATGAAGTAGAAAAAGTGATTCTTGGCTACAAGCCAGATATTATATTCCATTGTGCTGCCTATACTGCTGTAGATAAAGCAGAAGAAGATAGAGAAAACTGCTATAATGTAAATGTTAATGGAACAAAAAATATAGTAGAAGTAGCAAAAAGAATAAACGCTAAGGTAGTATATATAAGTACTGACTATGTATTTGATGGTACTAAAAAAACAGAGTATGAAACAGAAGATATTACGAATCCAATTAATTACTATGGTTATACCAAACTATTAGGAGAAAAAGAAGTACAACAATTAAATGACTATTTAATTGTTAGAATATCATGGGTTTTTGGGGAAAATGGAAAAAACTTTGTTAAAACAATGCTTAATTTAGCAGAAACAAAAACAGAATTATCTATTGTTTCAGATCAAATAGGAAGTCCTACATATACAAAAGATTTATCTAAATTACTTTTAGATATGATAGAAAATAATAAAAAAGGCTTATTCTTTGCCACAAATGAAGATTTTTGTTCATGGTATGAATTTGCTGAATACATCTTTAAAATAAACAATATAAATATAAAATTAAATAAAGTATTAACAAAAGATTATAAAACTTTAGCAAAAAGACCACTTAACTCTAAATTAAGTAAAAACAAATTAGATGAAGAAGGATTGACAAGACTACCTAGTTGGCAAGATGCAACTAGTAGATTTTGCAAAGTATTAAAGAAGGAGAAATAAAATGAAATATTTAATTACCGGTGGTGCAGGATTTATTGGAAGCAATTTTATGCACTACATGACTGAAACTTATCCTGAAGATATGTTTGTTTGCATAGATGCACTTACATATGCAGGAAATTACAACAATATTAAAGAACTAGAAGGAAGAAATAATTTTAAATTTGTACATGGTGATATTACTGATAGGGAACTTATTGATAACCTATTTAATGAAGAACATTTTGATTATGTAATCAATTTTGCTGCTGAAAGTCATGTTGATAACTCAATAAAGAATCCTGGTATATTTTTAACAACTAATATATTAGGAACTCAAGTACTTATGGATGCTTGTAGAAAATATGGTATTAAAAGATATCATCAAGTTTCAACAGATGAAGTATATGGTGACTTACCATTAGATAGACCAGATTTATTATTTAGTGAAAGTAATCCGATCAAAACATCTAGTCCATATTCAGCATCAAAAGCATCAGCAGACTTATTAGTTCTTGCTTATGCTAGAACATTTGGACTTCCAGTAACAATATCAAGATGTTCTAATAATTATGGTCCTTATCAATTTCCAGAAAAATTAATTCCTGTTGTAATAAGTAAAGCTTTAAATAATGAACCTATCCCAGTATATGGTAAAGGAGAAAATGTAAGAGATTGGATTCATGTACATGACCATAATGTTGGAGTAGATTTAATCGTTAAACATGGTAGAAATGGTGAAGTATACAATCTAGGTGGTCATTCAGAAAGAACAAATTTAGAAGTTGTTAAAACAATATTAAAACAATTAGGAAAGTCAGAGAATTTGATAACATTTGTTACTGATAGACCAGGCCACGATTTAAGATATGCAATAGATTCTACAAAATCAGAAAAAGAATTAGGTTGGAATAGAACTTATACTTTTGAAGAAGGAATTAAAGAAACAGTAGATTGGTATGTTAATAATCAAGAATGGATTGATAATATAAAATCAGGTGAATATAAAAAATCTTATAAAAAAACAAGATAATATAAATAACAAAAAGTAGATACAACAATCTACTTTTTATTATAGTATTTTAAGACTAGATGGTTTCCTTTTGAAATCAATGATTTAAATTTATAAAAATTAAACTTTTTGTTAACAATTTAATAAAAAAGCAAAATTGGGTTGCGGACATCACTGACATATGTTATACTATTATTGGTATTAGATGCCTTATATTAAAGGAAATAGGTGATAAAATGAAAGAAAATAATATAGCCATTTGTATAAAAAATATGAGTAAAGATTTTATTATATATGGCGATAAAGCTAATACTCTAAAAGAGAGAATAATTAGATTTAATAAGAATAACAAAGAAATAAGGAATGTATTAAAAAATATTAATATTGATATAAAAAAAGGCGAAACAGTGGCTTTAATAGGTGTAAATGGTTCGGGTAAATCAACATTATTAAAACTGATTACTAGAATAATCTATCCTACCAGTGGAGCGATAAAAGTAAACGGAAAGGTATCATCGTTGCTAGAATTAGGTGCTGGTTTTCATCCTGACTTTTCCGGTCGAGAAAATATATATTTTAATGCTTCGATATTTGGCTTAACAAAGAAGGAGATAGATGATAGATTGGATAGTATAATAGAGTTTTCTGAGTTAGAAGAGTTTATTGATACTCCAATCAGAACATATTCGTCTGGTATGTATATGAGACTCGCTTTTTCTGTTGCTATAAACGTCGACGCTGATATAATATTAATTGACGAAATACTAGCAGTAGGAGATCAACATTTTCAAGAAAAATGTATGGATAAAATGTTAGAACTAAAGAAAAATGGAAAAACAATTGTCTTTGTATCCCACTCAGCTGGAGCAGTTAAGTTTTTATGCGACAGAGCAATTTGGCTTAAAGATGGAGAAATAGAAATGGATGATAAGACAGATGATGTATTAAAAGAATATGAGAAAGTATGTGGTTAATTATGCAAATATTTAAAGAATTATATAATTATAGAGAGTTTTTAAAAACATCTATTAAAAAAGAATTTAGGGGAAAATATAAAAAGTCATTTTTAGGAGTATTATGGAGTTTTTTAAATCCATTATTCCAACTATTAATTTATGCAATGGTTTTTCCATTTATATTAAAAAATAATGTAGATAATTATACTATATTTTTAATAGTGGCATTAATGCCTTGGAATTTCTTTAATATGACAATTCTACAAAGCGCTGCTTCAATTGTAGCTAATGGGGGAATTATTAAAAAAGTATATTTTCCTAGAGAAATATTACCAATTAGTACTGCTACTAGTAATTTACTTAACTTTTTAATTACTGGCATAATAGTATTTGCAGCATTATTAATTAGCGGTATAGGAATAGGAACATCAGTGCTAGTACTACCATTAATTATAATTATACAATATATTCTTCAATTAGGACTTGCATTTATATTCTCTTCTATAACAGTTTATGTAAGAGATGTAGAATACTTACTTAATGTATTTATGATGCTTATGTTTTATTTGTGTCCTATAGTATATTCAGCAGATATGATACCCGCTAGATTTCTACCAATATTTAAATTAAATCCTATGTTTCATATTATAAGTTATTATAGAACTATATTATATGATAAACAAATACCTAATATGTCACATGTATTTATATTACTTATAGCATGCTTAATAATATTAGTAATAGGATATTTAATATTTCAAAAATGTAAAAAAAGATTTGCAGAGGAGTTGTAAATATGAAAAAATGCGATATTATAATACCTATATATAATGCATATGATGCCGTAAAGGAATGCATAAAAACAGTTATTAATAATACTAATTTAAAAGAGAATAGATTAATTTTAATAAATGATAAAAGTACAGATGAAAGAATCCTTCCTTTACTTAACAGCTTCAAAAAAGAAAATGCAGATAAAAATATAGTAGTTTTAGCAAATGAAAACAATTTGGGATTTGTTGGCACAGTAAATAAAGGAATGAAATATTCTGACAATGACGTGCTATTATTAAATAGTGACACCGAAGTTCCTAGAAATTGGCTTGAAAATATGAAAAAGTGCGCCTATAGTGGAGAAAAAATAGCTACAGTAACAGCATTATCGAACAATGCCACATTAGCATCCGTTCCAAAGGGATTAGAAAGAAATGAGATTCCACAAAATATAAGTTTTGAAGAATATGCTCAAGAAGTAGAAAGATGTTCTTATTGTGACTTTCCGGAATTGCCGACAGCACATGGTTTTTGCATGTATATTAAAAGAGAAATTTTAAATATCGTAGGTTATTTTGATGAAGAATCGTTTGGCAAGGGTTATGGGGAAGAAAATGATTTTTCTTTCAGATGCTTAGATTATGGTTATAGAAATCTTTTATGTGACAATGTGATAGTATATCATAAAGAAAGTCAATCATTTAACGAAAAAAGAGAAAGATTATGTCAAGAGCATGAAAAAATATTAAACGAAAGATATCCAATATATGAATCAAAATTAAAAGAATGGTGTCAAAGATTTCCAATAAAATATATAGGTAACAATATTTTGTATTCAACAAATTTATCTAAGAAAAAGAATATATTAATTTTAATTCACGAATGGGAAACATCAACAGGAGGAACAACATTACATGTTAAGGATATAGTAAATGGTTTAAGAAAGGATTTCAATTTTCATATTTTATCTTATAAAGATGGTGTTTATAAATTATATTCATACTTTGAAGATAGTGAATGTATTGTTAAATTAAAAAGTATAAAAAAATTAAGTATACTTCCAAGATATAATAATGAATATAAAGAAATGATATCAGATATAATTGAAGGTCTAGGAATTACTGACATTCACATTCATCATATGATAAATCATTATTTTGACGTTATTGATGTAATAAAAAAATACAAACTATCCGCAACAATATCTTTACATGATTTTTATTCTATATGTCCAACGATAAATATGTTATATGAGGGTTCAACATATTGTGACAATCTAGAAAATAAGAATTGCAAAAATTGCTTATCTTTAGCTTTTAAAATAAACAACAATATTTTAGATGATTGGCATAATGATTGGAAAAGATTGTTTGCAAATGTACAAAATGTTATAACTCCATCGGAAGATACAAAAAGAAGAATTAATAAAATATATCCAGAAGTCAATATTAAAGTTATTGAACATGGAATCAACATTAAAAAGCCAGATAATAAAATTATGTTGAATCCTAATAAATTTAACATTGCTTATGTAGGTGTTTTAAGCAATCACAAAGGATTAAAAATTTTTGAAAAATTAATAAACAATACAAAAGAAAAAAATGTAAAATATCATTTATTTGGAATTAGTGAAGATAAAAAATTAAATAAGAGTAAAAAAAATTATATATATCATGGAAAGTATAATAGAGATAATATAGCTAAATTATTAAATGAAAACAATATTAATTTGGTTTGTTTCTTTCAAATTTGCCCGGAAACATTTTCTTATACAGTAAGTGAAGTTATTGCCTCCGGTGTACCTATACTAACATATGATATAGGAGCAGGTTCAGACAGAGTTAAAAAATATAATTTAGGTTGGACCATTGATTTAGACAATGATGCAAATAATATAATGAATAAAATAAATGAAATAAGAAGTAATCCAATAGAGTATAATGAAAAAATAAAAGCAATACAAAAATACAAGATAAAGAATTTAGAAGAAATGAATTTAGAATATAAAGAAATCTATACTTCTAAAAAAGATAAAAAAGAGTATTCCTCTAACAAATTAAAGAAGATACTAAAATCAGAAAATTTGTGCAATGGAAATTATGCAAATGATGAATTAGAAGCAATATTAAATTCAACGAAATGGAAATTAATTAATAAGATTAGTTTTTCTCCAAGAACAACAAATATTATAAGAAAGATAATTAGAAGGAAGGTGTAGTATTATGAAATTTGCAGGAGTAGTCGTTTTATTCAATCCAGAAGATAGTATAAAAAATAATATAAGCACATATATAGACTATATAGATAAATTATATGTAGTAGATAATTCTAAAGGTGTAGATAATTCAGAAATGTTTTCATTCAGTAAAAAAATTGAATATATTGCTAACAACGAAAATTTAGGAATAGCTAAAGCCTTAAATATTGGTGCCAAAAAAGCAATCAAAGAAGGATATGATTGGCTACTAACAATGGATCAAGATAGTAGTTTTGAAGCGAAATCACTAAAAAAAATGGAGGATTTCATTATAAGCTTAAAAGAAAAAAAAGAAATATCCAATCTATTAGATGTTGATTATAAAAAAGTAGCGTTAGTAGCGCCATCATATAAGCTAGATTCAACATTTGAAGGAAGCCTAGGAATTAGTTTTCCTCTTATGGTAATGACCTCTGGTAATTTGATTAGTCTTGATGCATATAAAAAAATAAAAGGATTTAAAGATTGGCTGTTTATTGATTGCGTTGATTTTGACTATTGTCTTAATTTAAAAAAACATGGTTATGAGATAGTGCAGTTAAATAATACTATTTTAAATCACCATTTAGGAAATAACAAGTTATATAGATTTTTGTGGATGAAAAAATCGAGTTCTAACCACTCTGCTATAAGAAGATACTACATGGTAAGAAATAGGCATTATATTTATGATATGTATCATAATGATTTTCCACATTATTGTAATTTAGAAATCGGAAGAACCAAAAGAGAAGCTATAAAAGTTTTATTATTTGAAAAAGAAAAAATCAAGAAAATCAGATATATGATTAAAGGATATCGTGACTATAAGCAAGGAAAGTCTGGTGAATTTGATGGATAAAAAAGCAAAAAGAATTGAATTTAATAGATTTGATGCTATAATTGGTTTAACATTATTGATTCCACTTATTTTTTATTTCTTTGTTTTTTATCCGGCAATATTTAGTTTTGATTCATATAATCAATTAAGCCAGATAATTGAGATGAAATTCACATTAGGACATCCATTTATTCATACTTTTATTGAATTAATTTGTATGAAAATATGGAATAGTCCAGCATCAATTTCTCTCTTCCAAATTTTAGTCTTTGACTTTACTTGGATAATCATTTGCAAATATAATAGAAAAAAAAACACAAAAAGTGAAAAAGTACTTCAATTAGTTTTAACATTTCTAATGGGTTTACATCCACTTATAGGAACTTATACTATTACTCTATGGAAAGATATACTTTATTCTATAATTATTTTACAGATATCGTTTGTTATTGAAATATTTATTGATAATAGATTTAAAGTTAACAATTATGTTCTTATTATTTTTTCACTTTTACTTATTTTAGTTAAAAATATTAGATATAACGGTTTGATAATAACATTAGGTGTTGCTGTTATATTTACTATTATTTTGTTTTTCAAAGATAAGAAAAGTAAAGCATATGTTAAATTTATTTTGTACTTAGTAATTTTTCACTTTTTATTTATGATACCTCAAAATATTTTTAATGTTGAAAAATCAACTAGTCTTGTTAATTCGGGAATGTTTAACGGAAAAGCAATTCAGGCATTTGGAGCATTTACTGCAGATAATATTATGTTAGATTCAGAAAAGAAAGAATTAAATGGATATCTAAATGTTGAACAATTAAAAAATAAATATAATCCATATTTTATGGATCCAATTTTATATATAGAAAAAAATGATGAAAAAATATCCAAAGATGAACTGGATTTTTATAAATTACTATTAAAACTTTCTTTAAATCATCCAAAAGAATCATTTGATTTCTGGACAAAAAGTACCGCTATAATATGGCGCTTGGAAAAAACAAATGATGAAATTGGAACTTCAATTTATACTTCCACATATGCAGAAAATAAAATAGATTATTATAATCATATTAATGAAAAAACACAAATATATAAATTTACAACTAGGGTACTATATGGATTACAAAATATTCCAATTTTAAATATTATTTTTTATAGACCAGCACTATATTTTTATATGTCTATAATATTAATTATATTTTTATTAAAAATAAAATCTAACATTTTAATATTGATACCAAATTTATTGAACTTATTTGGCCTAATTATATCGATTCCTATTCAAGATGTTAGGTATGTTTATGCAAACTATTTGCTGTTTTTCCTAATTTTAGTAATCTTTATTGACAAATTTAAAATTAAAGATAATGAACAAAATTGTTAATTTAATGGAATAGAAAAAAATCTATTCTTTTTTTTACTTTGATATATTACTTAAAGGATAACAAAAAGTAATTATGATAAAATATTTAACGTTTATCATAGTAATAAAAAGTGATAAAAAATAAAAAAATATCACTTTTTTTGATATTTATTTTACTTCTAATGTTATAAATGATATAATTATATTGTATATCTGGTTAAAGGAGTAGTGTATATGAATACAAAAAAGCAAAAAGTTCTATTAATAATTCCAGCTTATAATGAGGAAGAAAGTATATTAAATGTAGTTAATAAGATATATAATTACAATAAAGAAAATAATACAAAATATGATATTGTTGTTATTAATGATGGTTCAAAAGACAATACCGAAAAAATATTATATGAAAACAATATTAATCACATAAAATTGATTAATAATCTTGGAATAGGAGGAGCAGTACAAACAGGATATAAATATGCCTTAGAAAATGACTATGATATAGCTGTACAATTTGATGGTGATGGACAGCACGATATAAGATATGTAAGAGATATTATTAAACCAATAATAGATAATGATGCAAACATGGTTATTGGCTCAAGATTCATTGATAAAAGTACAAGTAAGTTTAAGTCTAGTAAAGCAAGACAAATGGGAATAAAAATGATTTCATTTTTTATAAAGTTAGTTACATCAAAGAAAATATATGATACCACTAGTGGGTTTAGAGCGGTTGATAAAGAGTTAATTAAAAAATTCTCAAACAGTTATCCAGTAGAGTATCCTGAACCAGTATCGACAACTGAAATACTAAAAATGGGATATAAAGTTAAAGAAGTAGCAGTAAGCATGAATGAAAGAGAAAATGGGATATCAAGTATAAGAATGTGGAAAAATTGTTATTATATGATAAATGTAATACTTTATATTTTGGTAATAGGAATAAGGAGGTATAAAAAATGAGTTTAGCATTAAAAATTGTATCAATAGCATTTTTATTGTTATTAATATTTATGATACTTCATTTACTAAAAAAGGATAAAATAACAATAAAGTATTCAATAGTTTGGTTAATACCTTGTATAGTTCTTTTAATATTTACGATAATACCAGGATTTCTAACATGGACAACGATGGTACTTGGCTTTCAAACAGCTTCAAACATGGTATTTGCTTTATTAATAGCGTTATTAATGATGATAAGCATAGTGTTAACTGTAATTGTTTCAACTCAAAAAAATCAAATAAGGACTTTGATTCAAGAAGTGAGTATATTAAAGGAAAGAACTAAAGATGAAAAATAAAAATTTAAAAAAATCATTTATTTGGAACACACTAGGTAGTGGATTCAATGCCTTTAATTCGTTATTTTTTCTAATAATAGTTACAAGAATAAATGGTGAAACTGAGGCTGGAATATTTACATTATGTTATGCAACTGCAGGACTTCTATATATAATCGGTACCTATGCAGGAAGAACATATCAAGTGACAGAACAAAAGCAAAATATAGGAGATAATGAATATATACTTAATAGGATAATAACAATAATCATAATGCTCATTGTTGGAGTGATATTAGGGTTCGCCTCCAACTATAGTGGTTTAAAAATTAAAATGTTATTAATTTTGTGTGCAGTAAAAGCATTAGAAGCATTTTGTGATGTTTTCCATGGCATATTACAAAAAAATGATAAGTTAGATATTGTTGGAAAATCACTGTTAATAAGAAGTATTCTAAATATTATAGCATTTTTAACAATAGATAAGATATTTAATAATTTAGTATTATCTTGTTTATCACTAATTATAATAGATATATTAGTATTAATATTTATAGATATAAAATACGGCCTAAAATATAAAGATAAAAATAAAAAAATAAGTTATAGTAGTGCCTTAAGTATTTTAAAGCTAGGCTTTTATACGTTTGGCTTTACCTTATTATCAAATTATTTGATAAATATACCAAGATATGCTATAGATGAATTTCTAGAAGAAAACTATCAAACAATCTTCGGAATAATTGTAATGCCGGGAACATTTATAACAATGTTAAGCCAATTTATAATGCAACCTTTGATAATAAAGATGAAGGAGCAGTGGATAAATAAGAATAAGCAAAAATTTGATGACATAGTAAAAAAAACCAGTTTTGCAATAGTTGGTGTTGGATTAATATCAGTAGTATTAGCATATTTTTTTGGAATTATGGTTTTAAATTTTCTTTATAATTTAGAATTAAATAATTACCTATTATCGCTGATAATAATTTTAATTGGAACAACATTTTATGCACTATCAGCCTATTTATCAAATTGTTTGATAATATTTAGAAAAACTAAAATACAATTATTTATTTATTTAGTAGTGGCCATATTTGGAATTGTTATTTCAAAAGTTTTAGTAAGTAAATATTCTTTTATTGGAGGAATATATAGTTATTTACTTATCATGCTATTGCTATTTATTATATACATAATAACATTTATCTTAATAAATAATAAAATTGTTGATTGGAAAGGAAGAAAAAAATGAAAAATAGAATAGAGGAAGTAATTAATAGTCAAATAGACAATTTAAAAAATTTAAAAGAAAGTGATTATAGTAATAAATTAATAGAAATATCGAATTTAATAACTAAATCAATAGAAAAAGGTGGAAAGATCTTAATCGCAGGTAATGGAGGGTCTGCTGCCGATGCACAACATTTTGCTGCTGAATTGGTAGGAAGATTCATGAAAGAAAGAAAAGCCTTAGCAGCCATTGCATTAACAACCGATAGTTCAGTATTAACATGTATGGGAAATGACTATGGATTTAATGATATTTTTGATAGACAAGTAGAAGCATTAGGTCATGAAAATGATATTTTCTTTGGTATATCAACATCGGGAAATTCAGAAAATATAATAAGAGCAGTAAATAAAGCCAAAGATATGGGAATAAAAACAGTAGGATTACTTGGCAAAGATGGTGGTAAATTAAAAGAACTTTGTGATTATAATATGATTCTGCCATACAAAGAAACAGCTAGAGTACAAGAACATCATATAATGACAATACATTTAATATGTGAATTTGTGGAGAATTACTTTTATGAAAAAAAATAGTGCAAAATATATGTCTGAATTTTCACTAAAATTATATAATATATGCCAAAGAATTCCTGCGTTTAGATATTTCAAAGTTATATTATATTATGTAGATTTTTTTCTGTTATTATTTATACGAAAGCCAAAATATGTAGATAATGGTAAAAAGAAGATATTAATTATTTATAATTATGCATTCGGTGATGGTATAATATGGCTATGTAGTATGAAGCATTTAAGAGAACTATATGCAAAGAAAGATTATCATATAACTCTGATATGTCAAAAAGGTTTAAATACTTTGTATGAAAATGAAGACATTTTTGATGAAGTTATTGGTTATGATTTAACAAAAGCAACATATAACTTAAAAACTAGATATAAGCTATATAAACTTCTAAGAAAAACATATTATGATATAGTATTAGACCCAATTGGATGTGCAGAATGCACAACAAATGTTTTTATGAGTAGAGCAGCTGTTGCTAAAAATAAAATCACCATTTTAGATGCAACATTAGATAATTATATGTGCCCAAAATATATATATAATAGAATATATACAGAAATATTTAAATTAAATGAGCCCGGAGTTTCATTGATAGAATTTTATGCATTCTTTCTTAGAAAGTTAGGACTTAAAAAATTTAAGGTTAAGTTAGAACCGATTAGAGCAAAAAAAATACAAAAAATTAGTTTACCAAAAGAATATTTTATAATTTTTCCTAGTTCAAGTACTAAGTTAAAAAAATGGCCAATTGAACGCTATGCGCAAATAGCACACAGGATATACAAAAAAACAAAACTTCCTATATTGTTTTGTGGTACAGCTAGTGATATAGAGGCAATTAATGAACTAAAGGAAAAAACAAAAGATATTCCTCAATTTGATATAGTTGGTGAAACATCATTACTGGAATTTATATATGTTGTTAAAAAAGCAAAGTTCGTAGTAACAAATGATACAAGTACATATCATATAGCAGTTACCAATGAGATACCAGTTGCAATAATAACTGGAGGTTACACTTATAATAGATATGTTGAATATAAATTTGATGGCAATGAAAAGTATAAAAAACCATATATAATTGTACATAAAATGCCATGTTTTAACTGTGATAACAAATGTTCTAAGATAAATAGAAGCGATAAAATATGGCCTTGCTTAGATGCAATAACAGTGGACTATGCATGGAAGATAATAGAAAAAATGATTGATGAATTGTAGGTGTAAACATGAAAATTAATGAATTAATAAAAAATATTGATAAAAAAAGAATATTAGTAATAGGAGATATAATGTTAGATAATTATTATTTTGGTAAATCTAGTAGAATATCTCCAGAAGCTCCTGTACCAATTTTACTTGAAGATAAAAACAAAAAAGTATTAGGCGGTGCCGCAAATGTAGCCCTAAATTTGATAAGTGCTGGACAAGATGTAGCCATCATGAGCGTAATAGGAAAAGATATTAATGGTAAAAATATGATTGCCATGTTTCAAGAAAAAGGAGTTAATACAGACTTAATAATAGAAGATGACTCCAGATGTACAACCGTAAAAAATAGGTACATAGGTCAAAACAATATGCAGATGTTCAGATTTGATCAAGAAAACAGTTTACCTATATCAGAAAAAATATCAGATGCATTATTGAAAAAATATAAAGAAAACATTAATAATTTTGATTTAATAATAATATCAGATTATAATAAAGGCCTTTTAAATGTTAATAATACACCAAAGATGATTGAAATAGCAAATTCACACAATAAAAAAGTTATTATTGACATCAAAGAACCAAAATATGAAAAATATTATGGGGCATATTTAATAAAACCTAATTTAAAAGAATTAAGTGACATCACTAGTATGAGTATAGAAAGTGACAAAGATATTGAAATTGCTGCCAGAAAATTAAAGAAAAACACTAATTGTGAATATGTATTAGTAACAAAAGGTGCAGATGGAATGTCTCTACTTTTAGATGATAAAATGGTTGATATTAATTGTGTGTCAAAAGAAGTATACGATGTAACAGGAGCGGGAGACACTGTAATATCGTATTTATCGGTAGGTATTGTAAATAATTATGACTTGATAGATAGTGTAAATATTTCTAACTATGCTGCAGGTGTTAAAGTATCCAAAATGGGAACGTATGCGGTTACTCCAGAAGATATAATAGACTACGTAATTGATAGTAATAATGTACTTGATGAAAATAAAATAATATCTGCAGATGATTTATCTGAAAAGTTAAAAGGCAATACTAAGAAGATAGTATTTACTAATGGCTGTTTTGATATATTTCATGTTGGTCATTTGAGATATCTGAAGGAAAGCGCAAAATATGGAGATATACTAGTGGTAGGGGTAAATTCAGATGCTTCAATCAAAAGATTAAAAGGTGCTAAAAGGCCAATAGTTCCTCAAGCAGAAAGAATGGAGTTGTTATCATCACTTAGTTTTGTGACATATGTAGTACCATTTGATGAGGATACGCCATATGAGATAATAAAGAAAATCAAGCCAAATATAATTACAAAAGGAGGAGATTATAATCCAAATGACGTAGTTGGTAAAGATATAGTAGAATCTCAAGGTGGAAAAGTTATTATATGTCCATTAATAGAAAACAAATCTACAACAAACATTATTGATAAAATATTAGAGGCATATAATGAATAAAGCAATATTCTTAGATAGAGATGGAACTATTAATATAGATTATGGTTATGTTCATGAAAAAGAAAAATTTAAATTTATAGATGGAGCCATAGAAGGCTTGAAAATATTAAATGACTTAGACTATACCTTGATTATCATAACTAATCAGTCAGGAATAGGGAGAAAATACTTTACTGAAAAAGAATTTAAAATTTTAAATACCTATATGTTAGAAAAATTAAGGGAAAAAGATATAAATATAGCAAAAGTATATTATTGCCCACATATAGATGAAGATAATTGCAATTGTAGAAAGCCAGGATTAGAATTGTTCTATCAGGCAATAAAAGAGTTTAAAATTGATCCTAGTACTTCTTATGCGATAGGAGATAAAGAAAGAGATTTATCAATATGTTCAAAATTGAAAGTTAAAGGAATATTACTTACAAATGATAAAAATAATAACTATATTTGTAAGTCGAGTTTGTTAGAAGCGGCAAAATATATTGCTGATAGAAATAGGAGTGAAAAAAGATGAAAATACTAGTTGTATGCCAACACTTTTATCCAGAAAATTTCAGAATAAATGATATATGTTTTGAATTAGTAAAGAAAGGTAATGATGTAACAGTTTTAACAGGACTACCCAATTATCCGAAGGGTAAAGTATTAAAAGAATATAAATGGGGAAAAAATAGAAATCAAGTAATAAATGGCGTAAAAATCAAGCGTTGTTCTTTAATTGGGAGAGGTAATTCTACTATAAAGATGATGATAAATTATATGTGGTTTGCCATATTTGGAAGCCTAAAGGCAATATTTATAAAAAAAGAATTTGATATAGTATATGTTTATCAGCTTTCTCCTATAACAATGGCATGGCCAGCTATTGTTGTTAAAAAGATTAAAAAGATTCCACTAATAATACATGTATTAGATCAGTGGCCAATTAGTATTACAACCGGTGGTATTTCAAAAGAATCATTACCATATAAAATCTTAACTAGATGGAGTAAAAATGTTTATAATTCAGCAGATTTAATAACATGTAGTTCAAAATCGTTTAAGAATTATTTTATAAATGAGTTAAAAATATCAAAAGAAAAGGAATTTTTGTATTTACCATCTTATGCTGAGAGTGACTATGAACTTCCAGGAAGTATTGAAAATAAAGTATTTGATTTAATTTTTGCTGGAAATATAGGACCGGCACAAAGTGTAGAAACAATAGTAGAGGCTGCAAATATTCTCAAAAAAAATAAAAATATATTTTTTCATATTGTTGGCGATGGTTTAAGCAAAAAAAGTTGTGAGGAATTGGCCAAAAAACACAAATTATCAAATATAAAATTTTATGGATATTTTAGTGTTGACAAAATGTCAAAATTTTATAAAATTGCCGATGCATTTTTAATAACTATGGTTGATAATGAAGTAGTTAATAGTACACTACCAGCAAAAGTTCAATCATATATGCTAGCAGGTAAACCAATAATAGGGGCAATAAATGGCGAAGTAAAAGACGTAATAAAGGAAGCAGATTGTGGTCTATGTTGCAATTCTTTAGATTTTGAAGAACTTGCTAAAATAATATTGCAAGCAAGTAAATCAACATCATTAAAGAAATGGGGAGAAAATGCTTATAATTACTATTCTAAAAACTTTGATAAAGATAAATGTATAAGTCAGTTAGAGAATGTAATGAAAAATGAAATAAAAAAAGCCAAAAATAATAAGTAATTATTAAAAAAAGTTTAAAAAAAGATTAAAAAGTGTTATAATTTTTTTGGAGGTATATATATATGAGTATATTTAAAGATAAAGTTTTGTTAATAACTGGAGGTACTGGTTCATTTGGAAATGCAGTATTAAAAAGATTTTTAGACACAGATATTAAGGAAATTAGAATTTTTTCAAGAGATGAGAAAAAACAAGAAGATATGAGAATAAAATATAAAAATGATAAAATAAAATTTTATATTGGGGATGTTAGAGATTATAGAAGTATAGATGATGCAATGGATGGCGTAGATTACATATTTCATGCTGCAGCATTAAAACAAGTTCCTAGCTGCGAGTTTTTCCCTGTTCAAGCTGTAAAAACAAATGTGTTAGGAACAGATAATGTATTAGAAGCAGCAATTAATCATAATGTAAAGAAAGTAATTGTACTTAGTACAGATAAAGCAGCATATCCTATTAATGCTATGGGAATGAGCAAAGCACTAATGGAAAAAGTTGCTATTGCCAAAGGAAGAAATCTTAAAGAAGGAAAAACTGTAATATGCCGTACCAGATATGGCAATGTAATGGCAAGTCGTGGTTCTGTTATACCATTATTTTGTGAACAAATTGCTGCGGGAAAACCACTTACAGTTACTAATCCAGAAATGACTAGATTTATGATGACACTTGAGGAAGCAGTTGATTTAGTAATTTATGCTTTCGAACATGGGAAACAAGGCGACCTTTTTGTTCAAAAAGCACCAGCTGCGACGATTGAAACATTAGCAGAAGCAGTAAAAGAACTTAAAAATAGTAATGTTCCAGTGAACTGCATAGGAACTAGACACGGCGAAAAGTTATATGAAGTATTAGTTACTAAAGAAGAAATGGTAAACGCAATTGATATGGGAGATTATTATAGAATACCAGCTGATAATAGAAATCTTAATTATCAGAAATATACAAATGAAGGAAACGCTGACTTAAATGATATTGAAGAGTATAATTCACATAATACAACAAGATTAGATGTTGAAGGGATGAAAACTCTGCTAAAAAAGTTAGATTTATTTAAATAGGAGGTATCTATGAAGGTATTAATAACAGGCAGTAATGGTTTTATTGGAAAAAATCTTGTTTCACATTTACAAGAAGAAGATAATGTAGAAATAATTACATATGATGTTAAAGATAATTTTTCAAAAATAGAAGATAATATAGATGACATTGATTTTATATTCCACTTAGCAGGTGTTAATAGGCCTCAAAGCGTAGAAGAATTCTATCATGGTAATTCAGATTTAACAAAAAAAATAGTAGACTTAATAAAAAATAAAAATATTCCATTATTAATTACTTCAAGTATACAAGCAACAAAAGATAATGATTATGGCAAAAGTAAAAAAATAGCAGAAGATTATATTATTGATAATTTAAAAGAATACTATATTTTTAGACTCCATAATGTTTTTGGTAAATGGTGCAGACCAAATTATAATTCTGTTGTTGCAACATTTTGTTATAACATTTCACATGATTTAGAAATTAAAGTAAATGACCCAAATACTGAACTGTCTTTAATATATATTGATGATATTATTGAAGAATTTATTAGAGTAATGAAGGGAAGTAAACCTGAAGAAATAAATGACAAATATTGTTATATTAATCCAAGGTATAATGTTACTTTAGGATATATTACATCAAAGTTATATGAATTTAAAGATAGTATGAATTCTATATATGTCCCAAATACTGGTAACGATTTTATAAAAAAATTATATTCAACATATATCAGTTATGTTGATGTCAATAAAACAGTTACTACAGCAACAAAAAACGTAGATGAACGTGGAGCATTTATAGAACTTATGAGAACATATGAAAATGGTCAATTTTCAGTTTCTTTCAGTAAGCCGGGAATTATAAGAGGAAATCACTATCATCACACAAAATTAGAAAGATTTATTGTAATTAAAGGTAAAGCAAAAATAAGCTTTAGTAGTGTAATTGATGATAATGATAATTATTCATTCATTGTAGATGACAATGAAATAAAAATAGTAACTATTCCAGTTGGATATACGCATAATATAGAAAATATCGGTGATGATGAAATGATTTTAGCCATTTGGTGTAATGAGTTGTTTGACAAGGAAAAACCAGATACATACTATAAGAAAGTAAGAGAAAAGAAGTAGGTGGAAAATGAAAAAATTAAAAGTAATGGTTGTTGTAGGAACAAGACCAGAAATTATTAGATTATCTGAAGTTATAAAAGCTATAGATAAATATTTTGAACTTGTTTTAGTTCATACAGGTCAAAACTATGATTATACTTTAAATCAAGTGTTTTTTGAAGAATTTGGATTAAAGAAACCTGATTATTATTTAGATTCACCAGGAAAAAATCTTGGTGAAACAGTAGGCAACATTATAGCAAAAAGTTATGATGTTATCAACAAAGTTAAACCAGATGCTTTACTAGTATTAGGAGACACTAATAGTTGTTTAGCAGCATATTCTGCTAAAAGATTAAAGGTTCCAATTTTCCATATGGAAGCTGGTAATAGATGCTTTGATTTTAATGTTCCAGAAGAAATAAATAGAAGAGTAGTAGATCACATAAGTGATATTAATTTAGCCTATACAGAAAATGCTCGTAGATATTTAATCAATGAAGGAATTAAAAATGATTTCTTATATGTTACAGGCTCCCCTATGAAAGAAGTTTTGTATAAGAATATGGATAGTATTAATAAGTCAGATATCTTAAAAAAACTAAATTTAAAAGAAAAAGATTATTTCGTTGTTAGTGCACACAGAGAAGAAAATATAGATATAGATTCTAATTTTACTGAACTTGTTAATTCATTAAATAAAGTTGCAGAAACTTATGGTAAAAAGATAATTTTTTCTACTCACCCAAGAACTGCTAAAAGAATTAAAGAAAAAAATATTAAGTTTAATGATTTAATTATTAACATGGAACCAATGGGATTTTTCGACTACGTTAATTTACAAAAAAATGCCTTTTGTGTTTTATCAGATAGTGGTACAATTCCAGAAGAGAGCTCTATCTTGAATTTTCCTGGAGTTTCTATGAGAAACAGTACTGAAAGACCTGAAGCATTGGATGCAGGTAGTATTGTTTTAGGAGGAGTCAACGAAAGAGACATTCTAAATTCAATCGAGCTTGCTGTTAATTCATACGTTGAAGGTAAAGAAAGTCCGGTAAGAGATTATAATGATACTAATGTGTCAGAAAAAGTTGTTAAAATAATACAAAGCTATTATAATATCGTTAACGAAAGAATATGGAAGAAATAAAAAACAGAAAAAAACTATGATATATAGTTTTTTTTTTTATTATATAGTATAATAAATATAAGAAAGAAGTGAATTTATGAAAGATATTTTTATAATTGGATCAAGAGGATATAAGGCAAGCTATGGAGGATGGGAAACATTTGTAACAAAATTAGTAGATAATTATAATGATAAAAATACAATATTCCATATAAGTGGATTATCAGAAGATAACGACATAAGAGAACATAAAATAAATAATAGAATAATAACAGATTCATTTTATATTAAACAAAATGGCGGAATGAAAATGTTACTATGTACTATAAAAGCATTCATGTATTATCTAAAATATATTAAAAATAACAATATTGAAGATGCCTACATTTATGTATTAGGATTAAAGTTAGGACCATTTTTAAAATTATATAAAAATAAAATAAATAAATTGGGAATTACAACTTTAGTTAATCCAGATGGATTGGAACATGAACGAAGTAAATGGAGTTATCCAGTAAAAAAATTCTTTTTACTAAGTGAAAAATGGATGTTATTTAATTGTAACATTATTGTATGTGATGCTAAAGGAATTAAGAAATACATTGATTCAAAATATCCAACATTAAGAAAAAAAACAATATATATAGCATATGGTACAAATAAAGTTGATTTAAGTGATATTAATGAAAAAGAAGTATTAGAAGAATATGGTTTAAAGAAAGATAATTATTTGTTGATGGTAGGAAGATTTGTTCCAGAAAACAACTTTGAATTAGTAATTAATGAATTTATTAAGTCAAATATTAATAAAAATTTAGTAATAATATCAAATTTATCTTCATCAAACTATTATAATGAAATAATTTCAAAAACAAACTGTTTAACTGACAAAAGAATTATATTTATTAATGGTGTATATGATGAAAAAAAACTAAGCACGATAAGAAAAAATGCTTATGCATATATTCATGGGCATTCTGTAGGTGGAACTAATCCATCATTACTTGAAGCACTTAGTCTAACAAAATTAAACATATTATATGATGTGAACTTTAATAAAGATGTTGGTAAAGAAAGTTGCTTATACTTCAAAAAGGATGGAAGCTTAACAAAAATATTAGATAACATTAATAATTACGATAGAAAGAAAATGGGTAAAGAAGCAAAAAAAATAATAGAAGAGAACTTTACTTGGCAAATAATAGTTGATAAATATAAAAATATATTCAGAAAGTAGGTAAGTATGAAAAAGAAAATAGCTCTTATCCTTGCAATAATAACTGAAATAATTATAGTATTCTTTGAAAAGAGTTTAAGTAATTCCTTTTCTGTAGACAGATTTTTAATACTATCCCTTATATCTTTCTTTTTCTATGCTCACTTTATATTCAATATAAAAGATATGTACAATTTTATTTACAAAAAAAGATATCTATTGGGATTAATATTTTTAATTACAGTAACTATTTTTGGTTTCCATGGTTCATCGATATCCGTATGGAATAATATTATTCAGCCTAACCATAATATTAATGATGGCGGATTAATTTTAGGAATTCCAAGATTAATAAGAGGAGATGAATATTTAGTATCAACACCAATGATTTTTTCACAAGTAAGTAATCATTTTTCTGCTACTAGCAATGTTTTAATGGGTCATAGTTCATTAGTAACAATGTATCCATCACTTCCTTGTTATAACATTTCATTACTTAGTAATATATTTAATATTGCATATCTAATTTTACCAATTTCAAATGCATTTGCATTTTGTTGGTATGGAAAATTATTACTAATATTTTTTGCTACTTTTGAGTTGAGTATGTTAGTTACAAAGGGAAAACGTTTATATGCATTATTAGGAGCAATGTTAGTAACATTAAGTCCTGCATGCTCTTGGTGGTCTGTTATGCCAATACTGGGGTATGGTGCACTCGCAATAGTAATACTGAATTTATTTCTCAAAGAAAAAAGATTATTATTTAAAATTATCTATACATTATTGTTTTCCATAATTGGTATATCATATATTATGCTACTATATCCGGCTTGGCAAGTTCCCTTTGGATATGTATATTTGTGCTTTGTAATATGGGTTTTGTATGAAAATAAAAAAGAACTAAATAAAAGTCAGTTTATATATTTGATCATTTCTATAGTAATAATTGCAATGTTTGTATATCTAATATTCAAACAATCATATAGCATTTATTTAATAACAGCAGCCACTGTCTATCCGGGAAATAGGTTTACAACTGGTGGATATGGTTCCCATTATTTGCTTGATTATATGATAAACATATTTTTTCCATGTATTCCATTTTATAATCCTTGTGAATTTAGTAATTTTATAGGATTATATCCAATACCATTGATTGTAACATTTTTAAGCACTATAAAAAGCAAAAAAAGAGATATATTATCAATAGCACTATTAATAGTTGGAGTATTTTTATCATTATGGAATTATATAGAATTACCGAAGGGAATCGTCAAACTAACTTTGCTTTCATTTTCAATTCCTGAAAGAACATATATTGTAGTTGGTTATATATGTACATTTTTAATTGTTAGAAACATGTCACTAAATGAAAAAGATGAAACAAGTAAAAAAAGCAAAATATTATCTACAATTTTATCCATAATTATAGTGGTTTCTATAACACTAATATTGAAAGAAAATTTTAAAGAATTTATAAATATATATATGTTCATAATAATGAATATAGTATTTATCCCAATAGTTTACATGTTATTATTAAACGATAAAAAGACTAACAAAAAACTATCAATATGTTTAATAATTTTATCATTATTTGCAGGAGGTACAGTTAATCCAATTTCTAAAGGAACTAATGTATTAACAGAAAAACCATTTGCTAAAGAGGTACAAAAAATAGTAAAAGGGGACAAAAATGGAAAATGGATAACAGTTTCATCAAATTATGCTATAGCCAATTATCTAGTAGCAAATGGGGCATCAACAATAAATAGTACAAATTATTATCCAAATCTATCGTTATGGCATACGCTTGATAAAGAAAAAAAATATGAAAATGTTTATAATAGATATGCACATATTTTAATAGAATTAACAAATGAAGATACAAATTTTGAATTAATTACACAAGATACAATTAAACTGAATATTAATATTGAGGATATAGATATTCTAAAAATAGATTATATTGTCAGTCAAGAGAAAATTGATATTCTTGAAAGTAGTACAATGACATTTGATAATATATATGCAGAGGATGGCATTTATATTTATAAATTAAGGAGGAGTAAATAATGAAAAAACTTTTTTCAAAAATAGAAAAATTTATAAGATTAGTAAAAAAATCAATATATTTTGCATGGCATAGACATCACTTTTTAATACCACCAAGTGCTATGAAGAAATATATAAAATCATTTATAGTGGTATTAAAGAGAGGAAATAATGTTTCAAATTTATACACAAATCAAAAGGCATATCTAAAATGGATTGATGATAATAAAGAAGAAGTGACTTATAAAAAATTTAAATATAATCCATTAATGTCATTTGTAGTACCAGTATATAATGCACCAAAAAAATTACTTAGTGAATGTATTGATTCATTATTAGCACAAAGCTATGATAATTTTGAAATATGTATTGCTGATGATCATTCAACAAGTGATGAAACAATAGAAACATTAAAAGAGTATGAAAAAAACAAAAAAATAAAAGTCATCTATAGAAAAGAAAACGGTATGATCTCCAAATCGAGCAATGATGCTATAAAAATAGCTAAAGGAGAATTTATTGTATTGGTGGATAATGATGATACTATAGAGAAAGATGCACTATATTATTTTGTTGAAGCATTAAATGGAGATAAAAATATTGATTTAATATATTCAGATGAAGATAAGCTTGATTATAATGGAAAAAGAATGGAACCCCATTTTAAACCAGATTGGTCTCCTGATACATTTATGTGTTTAAATTATATTTGTCATTTAACAGCAATAAGGAGAAGTATTGTAAACAAAATAGGTGGATTTCGTAGTGAATATGATGGAGCACAAGATTATGATTTATTCTTAAGAGTGACGGATATTACTAATAATATATATCATGTTCCCAGAATTCTATATCACTGGAGGCAAACAAAAACTTCAACAGCAGGATACTTAGGAAATAAATCATATGCTTATATAGCAGGAAAAAAGGCCCTTGAGGATACTTTAAAAAGAAGACATATAAAAGGAAAGGTATATGATAATCCAAAAGTTAGTACATACCTTATAGAGTATGAAAATTCAAATCCAAAAGTATCAATAATAATCCCTATGAAAGACAAAGCAAAAATAACCAAGACATGTTTAGAATCATTATATCAAAAAATGACTTATCAAAACTTTGAAATAATTATGGTTGATAATGGAAGTGTAGAAAAAGAAACCAAAGAAATGCTTGAATATTATAGTAGTACATATAGTAATTTTAAAGTATTAAGAATAGATGGTGAGTTTAACTATTCTCATTTAAATAATGAGGCAGTAAAAAAATCAACAGGAGAATATATATTATTTTTAAATAATGATGTTGAAGTTATAAATCCTAAATTTTTAAGCGAAATGTTAGGCTATGCTGAACAAAAGCATGTCGGTTGTGTTGGAATAAAATTGTTATATTCAGATAAGAAAGTTCAACATGCAGGAGTAGTTCTAGGATACGGAGGAGTCGCAGGACATATATTTGTCCCATATGATTATAATGACGTTGGTCTATTCGGAAGATTGGCTATGCCTTATAATTATACAGCAGTAACAGCAGCATGCTTATTAATAAAAAAATCAAAGTTTAATGAGGTTGGAGGATTTGATGAAAAATTAAAAGTAGCACTAAACGATGTTGACCTTTGTTTAAAAGTTTTAGAAAAAGGATATTACAATGTTTGCCTTTCTAATATTGAAATGTATCACTATGAATCTAGAAGCAGAGGATATGAAGTGACAAAAGAAAAACAGGAAAGGTATAAAAGAGAAGAAACATACATGATAAGCAAATGGGACAAGGCACTCAATAATGATAAATACTTTAGTAAAAATAATTTCTAAGGAGACAAAAAATGCAAAAAAAAATTAATAAGACTAAGAAAATAAAAAAAGGATTGCTAGCACTGGTGATAATAATAGTAGTTTTAATTGGAAGTGCTACTACAATATTCATATATAAGCAAAATAATAATAAAATTAATGAAGACAAAAAATATATTCTCTTAAAAAATATAAAAAATAGTTATAATAAGTTTGTGATAACAAATAAAAATAGCAAATTATATGACAAAAATGAAAATATCATAGGAGAAGTTACTAAAGGAACCTATTTAGTGTTAGATGATATACCTGATAATTATGATAAAGAATATTTTAAGTTAAAGTATTCAGATATGTATATAAAGTATACCGATATCGCCGAGAGCGAAGAGAAACAAGAGGATAATAGATATGATAACTATATTCCATTCAATAAAAGTATAATTACTAATAAAGATACTAAATTATACATAGATGACAATACATATTATACTATTGATAAACAAATAGAATTACCTATATTAATTAATGATACAGATAAATATTATGTTAGTTTTGATAATAAATTATTATATGTTAGAAAAGATAGTAGTGAAGTTGTAGAAAAAAATAATAGTAACGAAGAAGTAGCAACATCACTAGCAGTTCTCAATTATCACTTTGTAATAAATAAAGAAGCAGGGGAAGATAAGTTATGTGAACCATCAAGTATTTGCCACACAGATACCCAATTTGAAAGTCATATAAAGTATATTAAAGACAATGGCTTTTATTCAATTACTATGAAAGAATTAGAAATGTTTATTGACAATAAAATAAATTTACCAAAAAAATCAGTGTCAATAACAATAGATGATGGTTGGTTTGTTGCTAGAGCAAAGAATATTTTAAATAGTTATCAAGTTATGGGAACGTTATTTTTAATAGGACATCTTGCTCCAGTTAGTAACTATGCTTCACCATACCTTGAAGTTCATTCTCACACATGGAATTTACATAATGTAAGTAATTGTAAAGAAGGAAGAAGTGCTTTACTTTGTTACGATAAAAGTAAAATAGTAGAGGATTTAAAGAAAAGTAGAGAAAGTCTTAATAATTCAACATATTTCTGCTATCCATTTTATGAATATAATGACAATGCTATTAGTGCATTAAAAGAAGCCGGGTTTACTATGGCCTTAACTGGTGGCAATAAAAGAGTAACTAGAAATATAAATAAATTTAAAGTTCCTAGATATGTAATTTATAACACAACAACTACTGATAGACTGGCTAAAATGATCACATAATTAAAGTTAACTAGGATGTAAATATAATAAATAAAATTGCCAAAAATACAATTATATTATATAATATAATTGTATTAGTTATTTAAGGAGTTGTATTAATTATGGAAATAAAGAACATATTATTAATGGTATTAGTAACATTTGCTTTTGTTGCACTATTTATACCAGTAGTAAAGAAAATAGCAGAATTTATTGGAGCAATGGATATACCAAATGAAAGAAAAATACACAAAGTACCAATGCCAAGATTGGGTGGTCTTGGAATATATGCCGGTTTTTTATTGGGATACATATTATTTGGAATGCATTCAATAAAAATGAATGCGATACTAATTGGAAGCTTTATAATAATAATTACTGGTATTTTTGATGATATAAAACCAGTACCTGCTAAATGGAAATTACTTGCTCAAACAGTAGGAGCCTCTATAGTACCATTATATGGTGGAATATTATTGCAAGACATATCAGCATTTGGCTTATATATAGATTTTGGTATATTAGCATATCCAATAACTATAATATTTATTGTAGCTATAATTAATTGTATTAATTTAATTGATGGATTAGATGGATTATCATCAGGAATAGCAAGTATTTATTTTATGACAGTAGGAATAATAGCAATATTGTTAAATAACTCTTCTGGACTAGATATATTGCTTACATTCATAATGTTAGGAAGCACCTTAGGATTCTTAGTTCATAACTTTAATCCTGCTAAAATATTTATGGGTGATTCTGGTAGTATGTTCTTAGGCTATATAATCGCTGTAATAGCTTTATTAGGATTTAAAAATATAACATTAACATCATTTTTAGTACCAATGTTATTACTTGCAATACCTATTATGGATACATTATTTGCTATATTAAGAAGATTAATAAATCATAAACCACTAGGAGAACCAGATAAAAATCATTTACATCATCAGTTATTAAAATTAAGATTATCTCAAAGAAAGACAGTTTTAATAATATATTTAGTAGATATTTTATTTGCTATAGCATCTATACTATATGCTGTTGGTAATAAGATGTTAGGAACTAATAAATATGGTATTATAATATATGTAATATTATTTATTCTTACATTACTATTAGTATTAAAAACAAATATAATATGGAATCATGATAAGAAGAAGGAAGAAAAATAATCTTCCTTTTTCTATAAATAACATTGACTAAATAAATAATTTATTATAAAATAATATTGTAAGAAAGGAAGAGATACTATGAATAGAATTACTACTAATAAAATGTGTTGTCAAGATCTATTAAATGATAGGTCTATTTCCTTATGCTTAACAAGATAAATAAAGTATACGAAGAGGACTTATCATAATAGATAAGTTCTTTTATATAATAAAAAAAATATAATAATTAGGAGGATTAAAATGAAATTATATAACACATTAACAAGACAAAAAGAAGAATTTATACCATATGAAGGTAATAAAGTAGGCTTCTATACATGTGGTCCAACAGTATATCATTATGCTCATATAGGTAATATGCGTAATTATATAGGTCATGATATTTTAGATAAGACTTTAAGATATTTAGGTTATGATGTAAAAAGAGTAATGAATATTACTGATGTTGGGCATTTAAAGAGTGACTCTGACTCTGGTGAAGATAAAATGGTAGCTAGTGCTAAGAAAGAACATAAATCAGTTATGGATATAGCCAAGTTTTATACTGATGCTTTCTTTAAAGATTTTGATATGTTAAATTGTCGTAGACCAGATGTAGTAAGTCCTGCTACTGATAATATTGATGAATATATTAAAATAATATCCAAGTTACTAGAGGATGGTTATGCTTATGAAGCCGGAGGTAATGTTTACTTTGATGTAAGTAAATTAGAGGATTACTATAAATTAACTAACCATAAAGAAGATGATATGGTCGTGGGAGTTCGTGAAGGAGTAGACTTTGATGATAATAAGAGAAATCAAGCGGACTTTGCCCTATGGTTTACTAAGAGTAAGTTTGAAGATCAAGATTTAAAATGGGATTCACCATTTGGAGTAGGTTATCCCGGTTGGCATATAGAATGTACCGGAATTAGTTTAAAATATCTTGGTGAACATCTTGATATTCATGGTGGAGGAGTAGATAATATTTTTCCACATCATACCAATGAAATAGCCCAAAGTGAAGCATATCTAGGACATAAATGGTGTAATTATTGGTTTCATAATGAACATCTTATGGATGAATCAGGTAAAATGAGTAAGAGTAAAGGAGCAGTTTTATCAGTAAGTGTTTTAAAAGAAAATGGTTATAATCCATTAGCTTTTAGATTTATGTGTCTTCAAAGTCATTATCGTAAACAATTAGTCTTCTCATATCCTGTTTTAGAACAAGTACAAAATCAATACAATAAATTAATAAATAAGATATCTTTAATTAAAGAAGAAGGTAGTCTCCAAGAAGATAAAGTAAAAGAATATCAAGATAGATTTAAAGCAGAATTATCTAATGACTTAAATACCGCTAATAGCATAACAGTACTATATGATTTAATAAAAGATGATACCGTAAATGGTACTACAAAAAGATATTTAATTGAAGACTTTGATAAAATATTAAGCCTTGACTTAATTAAAGAAGATAATAATATAGATTCAGAACTAGAAAAATATATTCAAGATAAAATAGAAGAAAGAAAAATAGCTAAACAAAATAAAGATTATGCTTTATCAGATGCTATTAGAGATGAACTATTAACTAAAGGTATAGAATTAATTGATACAAGAGAAGGAACTACTTATAAAATCGGCTCTTTGTCAAATAATGGGTGAAAACAAAAAATGATAAAGAAATTTGAATGAAGCTGATGCTTAATAAGCATTAGCTTTTTT
>ENA-OPNH01000558-OPNH01000558.1-human-gut-metagenome-genome-assembly--contig:-NODE-558-length-29916-cov-2.207428_pt1 | contig 29916 bp, 16 predicted proteins | sample MGYA00241537_ERZ501771 | MGnify/ENA primary metagenome ERZ501771 (study PRJEB25962, sample SAMEA2042608) | human gut metagenome | biome: human gut; feature: human-associated habitat; material: faeces...
AATGCTGTCGTCAAAAATAATCCCGGGATTATGTTCGAGTTGGCTAATGAACCCGTTCATATAAAAGGTACAGACGGTAAATATGGTGGTGACGGTGATGCTTGCTTCATCAATATGCAAAAGTATTTTCAGGCGATTGTTGATAAAATACGTGGAAATGCTTGTAACAATATCATTTGGGTACCCGGATTGGGCTGGCAATCTCAGTATAGTGGCTATAAAGACCATCGTATCGAAGGAGAAAATATTGGTTTTGCCGTACACTGTTATCCGGGCTGGTATGGAAGTGATGCCGAACAGGACAGTGGTGAAGGAAATGGCTCCTCTACAGGAGGGGGATATGAACCTTTCCAACGTGGTTGGGACAAGCAAGTAGGTCCGGTAGCTAGTTTTGCCCCTGTCATGGTGACTGAGATAGACTGGGCACCGAAGAAATATGATGCAACATGGGGGAAAAGTATTACGGGAGTGGCGAAAGGCGAAGGTTTTGGAGCTAATTTCAAATACATAGCCGATCAATCCGGCAACGTTTCCTGGCTGTTCTTTACTACAAAGTCTCATGAATTGGCTGCTTTTAAGGATGTAGCGGGTGAACCGGGAAACTATACTTTTTTGAATGATCCAGAAGCGTGCCCGTGGGCTATTTATCACTGGTTTAAAGAGTATGCCGAAATGGATGAATAATAATATCAGTTTTGTTACAAGATGAAGAAGATTATATTATTAAGTTGTTTGTTATGTGCAGGCATATTTGCCTTTGCACAAGACCCTAATTTCCATATTTACCTTTGTCTGGGACAATCCAATATGGAAGGAAATGCAAAGATTGAGGCCCAGGATACATGCAATGTCAATGAACGCTTTCTGATGATGGCGGCTGTTGATTGTCCGTCTTTGGGACGCGTCAAAGGACAATGGTATAAAGCTGTTCCACCGTTGGTACGTTGCCATACAGGGTTAACACCGGCCGATTATTTCGGACGTACGTTAGTGGAAAGGCTGCCTGATAATATTAAGGTAGGTGTCATCAATGTAGCTGTAGGTGGTTGCAGGATTGAACTGTTTGATGAGGAGAATTGCGAAGAGCATATTGCCTCTCAACCGGAATGGCTGAAAAATACCGCGAAAGCGTATGGTAATAATCCTTACCGTAGACTAAAAGAATTGGCTGTAGAAGCACAGAAAGCCGGTGTGATTAAAGGTATCCTCTTGCATCAAGGCGAGTCTAATACCGGTGATAAAGAGTGGCCTCAAAAAGTAAAGAGAGTCTATGAGAATTTGTTGAGGGATTTGAATCTTCAGGCAAAAGATGTTCCTTTGTTGGCGGGAGAAGTGGTGCATGCCGACCAGAATGGCAGATGTGCAAGCATGAATGAGATAATCAATACGCTGCCGCAAGTGATTCCGACCGCATACGTGATTCCTTCTTCGGGCTGTCCTGCCGCAGAAGATAATTTGCATTTCACGGCAGAAGGATACAGGAAATTGGGAGTGCGGTATGCCGAGAAACGACTCCTTTTGTTGGAGAAGGAACCAAACTCCGGGATTACTACCGAACCGGCATCCACTAATATTCCGGGATATGACTATCCCCGGGTGGATAAAGAGGGGCGTGCTCATTTTCGTTTCTATGCTCCGCAGGCTAACAGGCTACAAGTGGATTGTTGCGGAAAGAAGTATGATATGTGGAAAGATGCCGGAGGACTCTGGACGGCAACGACCAACCCTCTGCCTGTAGGATTCCATTATTATTTCCTGATTGCAGACGGGGTGTCGGTAACAGATCCTTCCAGTTATACGTTCTTCGGTTGTTGCCGTATGGCAAGTGGCATCGAAATCCCTGAAGGTGAGGAGGGGGATTATTATCGTCCTCAACAGGTACCTCACGGGCAGGTTCGTTCCTGTACGTATTACTCCGAAACGCAGAAAGAGTTCCGTCGGTGTATGGTATATACGCCGGCAGAGTATGAAACTCATCCGAAGAAGCGCTATCCGGTATTGTATTTGCAACATGGCATGGGTGAAGATGAAACCGGCTGGAGCACGCAGGGAAAGATGAATCATATTATGGACAACCTGATTGCATCCGGTCAGTGTGTGCCGATGCTCGTGGTGATGGATAGCGGTGATGTAGAAGCTCCGTTCCGGCCGCGTCCGGGAAAAGATGTGAACGAGGAGCGGGCTTTGTATGGCGCCACCTTTTATGACGTTATTCTGAAAGACCTGATTCCTATGATAGACCGGACATTCCGTACGAAAACCGACCGCGAACACCGTGCTATGGCAGGACTCTCGTGGGGAGGACATCAGACTTTCAATACGGTTCTGCCTCATCTCGATAAGTTTTCTTATATCGGAAGTTTCAGCGGGGCGATTTTCGGTCTGGATATGAAGACTTGTTTTAACGGAGTGTTTGCGGATGCGGACAAGTTCAATAAGAAAGTGAATTATTTCTTTCTCGGCTGTGGCACGGAGGAACAAATGGGAACAAAGAAGATGGTGGATTCACTCCGGAAACTGGGTATCGAGGTTGATTATTACGAATCGCAAGGCACAGCGCATGAATGGCTCACGTGGAGACGTTGCCTGAAAGAATTTGTACCACATTTATTTAAACACTGAAAATAGCATGAAAATGAAATCTACATTTATCGCAGCCACATTGTTGCTCGTTTCGGTTATGACCGAAGGAGGACTGTCGGCACAGAACCCGATTGTGCAAACTTGCTTTACTACAGACCCTGCTCCTATGGTGCACGACGGCACCTTGTATGTGTATACGGGACACGATGAAGACAAAGCGGATTTTTTCTGGATGCAGGAATGGCGCGTGTATTCTACCAAAGATATGGTGAACTGGACCGATCACGGCTCTCCTCTTGCCATCGAATCATTCGACTGGGCGGACGACCGTGCCTGGGCAGCACAATGTGTAGAGCGTAATGGTAAGTTTTATTGGTATGTCTGCCTGCATTCCAAACTTTCCAATACGATGGCAATCGGTGTGGCGGTAGGCGATTCGCCTGTCGGTCCTTTTAAAGATGCCATCGGCAAACCGCTTCATGACGGAAGCTGGGACTATATTGATCCTACGGTCTTCATTGATGATGACGGTCGTGCTTATCTGTATTGGGGAAATCCGAATATCTATTATGCAGAATTGAATGACGACATGATTTCCTTGAAAGGTGAAGTGGGCAAACTGGAACAGACTGTTGAGAGCTTTGGTGCACCCAATCCGGAAAAACGTGTCAAAGATGTTAAGTATAAAGATACTTATACAGAAGGTCCATGGCTTCATAAACGGGAAGGAAAATATTATCTTCTTTATGCTGCCGGAGGTGTACCCGAACATATTGCCTATTCCATGAGTGACGGACCTCTTGGGCCGTGGAAGTATATGGGAGAAATCATGCCTTTACAAGATACGGGCTCGTTTACTAACCATTGTGGAGTGATAGACTATAAAGGCAATTCTTATTTCTTCTATCATACGGGTAAGCTGCCGGGTGGTGGAGGCTTCGGGCGAAGTACGGCGGTGGAGCAATTTAAGTATAACGCTGACGGCACTTTCCCGATTATTAATGCTACCCGGGAAGGGGTGTCACCGGTAGGTACGCTCAATCCTTACGAAAGGGTGGAAGCTGAAACAATCGCTTTTTCTGAAGGTGTGAAGTCCGAACCAAATGTGAAAACCGGTATATATATATCTGAAATTCATAATGGAGATTATATAAAGGTACGTGAAGTGGATTTCGGCAATAAATCCCCCAAACGGTTCACTGCTACCGTTGCCAGTGCCCTTCGTGGCGGAACACTTGAAGTACGTACAGACAGTATAAGCGGACCATTAATTGCGGAACTGACTATTCCTTCAACGGGAGGTTGGGAATGCTGGAAAACATTGCAGACTGATATTGTAAAACCGGTCACAGGAATACAAGATATTTATTTTGTATTCAAAGGACGTAAAGGCTGCAAACTGTTTAACTTTGATTGGTACAAGTTTAACAGATAAACATGCTAGAGAGCAGTTGGGTTACTCTTCCTTTTTACTCAACTGCTCTTTCATATACATTGAAGGCGGCATTCCATACAATTCTTTGAATGTTGTCGAGAAATTATTAGGATCAGTGAATCCTGTTAACATGGCTATCTCGGATATGGTATGCTGTTTTTCGGACAATAAACGAGCGGCTTCTTTTAAACGTATATTACGTATAAAGTCACGGGTTGTCTGGTTGGTGAGCTCTTTGAGTTTCCTGTGAAGATGTACGCGGCTAATACCTACCTCGGTGGTGATTGTCTCTATTGTCAAGTTAGGGTTACTGATGTTTTCATTGATCACTTTCATAATACGTTCCATCAATTTCTCATCGGGTGATTTCACTTCCAGTTTCTGAACCTTGTTCTCCAGATTTTGCTGGCCTGTAAATACTTTGCGTAACTGCTGCCGTGTATTAATCAGATTTTCTACCGTCTTTTGCAGAATTTCGATATTGAATGGCTTCATGATATAGGCGTCGGCTCCTGTATTCAGACCTTCAAGGTTGTCTTCTTCCCTCGTTTTCGCAGTAAGCAAAATGACTGGGATGTGGTTGAGATTTACATTCTGCTTGATCTTCCGGCATAAGGTAAGTCCGTCCATTTCGGGCATCATGATGTCACTAATGACTAAATCCGGAGCCTTTTTAAATGTTTGCTCTAATGCTTCTTTACCATTACGGCTTTCCATGATATGAAATTTGTCCCCAAACTCCTTCGCTATATAATTTCGGATTTCTTCGTCGTCTTCTACAATTAATACACGATATTTAGTTTTTACCCTGACTTTCTTTTCTTCCTCATTTTCTATAATGGGAGAGATGACAGGAACAGTTGGTACGGTTACTGTTACCTTTTGCTCATTGTTGTCAACTTCTTCAGGTCGTAGATGCTTGTTACCCAACGGTAATCGGATAATAAAACGGCAACCCGGTTGTTCTTTATTATTTTCTACATAGATAATTCCATGATGTAATTCCACTAATGAACGAGTCAGATGTAATCCTATTCCTGTTCCGCCTTTCGGATTCTGTTGGCTGTTACGGATCTGATAGAAACGTTCGAAGATATGTTCTTTTTCCTGTTCATCGATGCCTGTTCCGGTATCCGCGATAATTATTTCGGCATATTGTTTCAAGGGATCGGGCAGTGTATTGTCTTCTCCCGTACGGATGGTAATATCTATGTTTCCTTTTTCAGGAGTAAACTTGAAGGCATTAGACAGAATATTCAGGATAATCTTATCAAAATTACCTGTGTCTACCCATACATTCAGTTCCCGGAGCGTACTGTGAAGTTGTAGCCGGATATTTTTTGTATTTGCCTGTTGACCGAACGTTGTACATAAATCCTCTATAAAAGGAATAATATTGGTCTCCCGGAACATCAGGAACATTTGCCCTTTATCAATTTTCCGAATATCCATTAGTTGATTAACAAGATTCAGAATACGTTCCGCATTTCTGTAGATAATATGATATATTTTCAGGCGTTCATTGTTCTCCTCATTCTTAATCAGTTTCTGTAGAGGGCTGATGATTAGAGACATCGGAGTGCGTATCTCATGAGAGATGTTGATAAAGAACTGCAATTTTGCTTCATTGATTTGTTCGGCATGGATATGTTGCAGCATTTCCTGATGCATTCTGTACCGATGTCTGATCTGAAGAATAATGATAAATATAATGGTCAGTAATAATAAGGAATAGATAACTTTGGCCCACCATGAAGCATACCATGCAGGAGATATAAAGATGGTAATTTCTTTTATATTTGAATACACGGTGTTGTCTTTTGCTCTGATTTTAAAGTTATAGGTACCGGGTTTCAGATTGCTGAATGAGATACGGTTTACACCTTTGGGCAAACTAATCCATTTTTCATCGTTGATAGAATAAAGGTAGTTGATGTGTTCGGGGGCATTTAATTCCAGAGTGGCAAACTCGATACTGAACACATTGTCTTTATGGGATAGATAAAACTCTTTTGCGTTGAATACAGGGCAGTTGATAATATTGTGAATACCGGATTTCATTCCTTTTCTAACCGGATTGTTATGCAGGAAAAAGTCGGTAATCCGGATATTCCATGTTTTTGCCGGATTGATAATGTCTTGCGGATTGAAATAGGTGATACCATTCATTCCGCCAAACCAGATAATACCTTGTTTATCTTTGAAGGAGGCATTCTTGTAGAACTCATTTCCCTGTAATCCGTCGCTGACATAATAATTGATAAATTTGTTGTTTTTCTTTTGGAATTGGGAAATTCCGGCATTGGTGCTTATCCAAAGAAAATCTTTTCCATCTCCTTGTATGGCATATATTGTATTACTGGGCAATCCGTCTGCAGTAGTATAAGTGGTTAGTTCTTTCGTATTTTTATTCCAACCGGATAATCCTTCGGAACTGCCCAACCAGACAACTCCTTCGTCATCTTCAAAGATTGAATAAATAACATTTTGTGAGAGTATCTTATGACTTTGAAAATCAGGACTGTCAAGGTCTATACAGTTGATGCCGTCATAAGTTCCGACATACAGTTTATTATCATCGGAATAGTGCAGACAACCTATCCATTCGTTGATTAGAGATGTCCGAGATTGTATGGATGTAAATTCTTTCGTTTTCAGGTCATAGTAGAACAAACCGAATCCCATTGTCGCAATCCAAAGACGCTTGTTTTTATCTTCTGCGAAATCATATACACGTTGTATATAGTTGTTGTTCTTATCTACCAGTTTGTACTGGTAATCGCATAATCCTGTCTGTTTGTTCAGCTTTCCCATACCGTTTATAAAGGAGCCGACCCAAATGTTGTACTCGGAATCTTCATATAGTTTTATAACTGTTGAAGGCACAGAATTAGGGTGATTAGTATGCGAGAAATGTTTAGCCGGTTCTAACTTTTCTGTCAGGGCATAAATTCCGTCATTGTCTGTTCCAACCCATAACATACCGTTGTTGTCTTTGCAGAATGAGGTTATACAACTGGAACCGATCATGTTTTTATCCATGGATTTATGTCCTATATACTTGAAACTGTTTGTTCGGGCAGGTATCTGCATGACTCCTTTCTGATAAACAGCCAACCATAAGTTACCGGAATTGTCTTTTAGGATAGAATGTATTTTTGAATTTTTTGAATCAAAATAGTTGTTGTCAAAATTGTATTCGGAGATTTCATGAGTTTGGTTATTGTAGACACTCATACCTTTACCATCAGTTCCGATATATAATTCATTTTGCGGTCCGGAATAGAGGAAACAGATAGGAAGTTCTCTCTTTTCTTTAAAATCAATAGGTATAAAGGAGTCTTGTCTTTTGTTATAGACGAATAGTCCTTTTCTCATACTTCCTACATAAATATTCCCACGTGAATCTTCACATATACTTTTGACATATCCGTTGTCTTTAGATAAATATAAAGTAAGTTGGTTATTAGAATCAAGACGATATACTCCTTCTTCGCCTTTTGCTATCCAGACATTCTGTTTCTTGTCTTCAATCATAAATCCTGTTGATGTCATGGGGATATCAATTTTTTGAACAGTCAACAGGTAATCTTTGATATTCAACCTGCACAACATATTTCCGGATACCCATATTTCTCCATTTCTCCTTTCGATAAAGGAAACAATATTACTTTCAAATATTTCTCCATTGTCTTCCCTTATTGCAAGTGGGGTAAAATTGTCTGTGGCCGGATCATACATTTGAATTCCCATATATGTACCGATAAACAAATGACCTTTGCTGTCCTCAAAAACAGTACGAACAAAATTGTGGGCTAACGAATGTTCATTATTGGGCTCATGTTTGTATATGGTAAATTTAGCACCGTCATAACGGTTCAGACCATCTTCTGTTGCAATCCAAATGAAACCGTTCCGGTCTTGATATATTTGATTAATCAGACTACTGGAGAGTTCTTTGTCAGTAGTGAATAACTTAGGAGATTGCCCGTTGCATAACAAAGAAAACAATAATAATAGAAAAGTGAATACATTTTTCATAGTTATAGATCGTTGTTTGTTGTACAAAGAAAACTAAAAACCTAAATATAACCTAATAAAAAATGAATATTTTCATTAGGCTCCGGGAGTACAATCGGATGTTGTAACATCGTTTGTAAATAATGTAACATGAGAAAAGATTTATCCCTTCTTCTGTATTATTGTTTTCCTTCGATTGTATTTACAATATAGGTTTTACCCGCCTTTGTTTCGATGTCATATTCGTAAACCTTCTGCAGTTTGGGAGACTGCGCACTTACTCCTTTGGCTACAAGAGGTTGCTTGATAGGAGTGGTGGCGAATAATCTATTTGAGCACTCTTTCCCGTTTACTTGTTTTAAGCCTTTCCCTTTTAGTGGGACATAAGACCGGATGCGGAGCGTACTGCCTATATTCGATCGGATGATCGCTTTATTTAACACATTGTTTTTCCAGTCCATATCGACAGTAAAGTTTCCACGTGCCACCAGCCCCTTCACACTCCCTTCTTCCCATGCATCAGGCAATGCCGGCAATAAATGTACGGCACCGTCATGACTTTGGAGCAACATTTCCGCTACTCCGGCTGTATAACCGAAATTACCGTCAATCTGGAAAGGCGGATGGGCATCCAGCATATTGGGATAGGTACGCCCGTTCGGATATTCTTTAGCCAAGTGATCGTTGGGCAATAGTTGAATCATATTTTTAATGATTTGGAAGGCATGGTTTCCATCCAGCATACGTGCCCAGAAATTGACTTTCCAGCCGATACTCCAACCGGTAGCCTTATCACCGCGTTGAAGCAATGTGTTTCTTGCTGCCTGGAATAACTCGGGATTTGAGTATGGAGAAATTTGATTACTCGGATATAGCCCGTACAAATGTGAAATATGACGGTGCTCGTCCTTGGGATTGTCAATATCTTCAAGCCATTCTTGTAGTTGGTTATGCTTTCCTATTTGCATAGGTGGCAACTTCTCTAGTGTTTGTTTGAGGGAGTCTTGGAAAGAGGGGGCTTCACCTGCGATGTATGAAGCCAATAAGGTATTATGCAGTGCATCAAAGGCAATCTGATTGTCCATTGTGCAACCGGCCGTGATGGGACCGTGTTCCGGCGACACAGAAGGCGACACTACCAACCATTTATACACTGGATGTTCTACCAAGAAATCCATGTAGAACTGCGCTGTTCCTTTCAGGATGGGATAATACTCTTTCAGGAACTCTTTATTTCCTGTAAAGAGGTAATGTTGCCAGATATGTTGAGCTAACCATGCGCCGCCGCTAGGCCACATGCCGGCTGCTGCAAAATCGACTACACCACAGATTCTCCATAAGTCAGTGTTATGATGTGCCACGCATCCCCGACAATCATACATGGTTCGGGCTGTTTCTGCTCCTGTGACGGATAAATCTTTCAACATAGAGAATAACGGACTATGTGTTTCACTTAAATTAGTGACTTCTGCCGGCCAATAGTTCATTTCTGTATTGATATTGATGGTGTATTTGCTATCCCAGGGTGCATGAGTACTGTTATTCCATATACCTTGCAGATTAGCCGGTTGCCCACCCGGTTGCGAAGAAGAAATCAGCAGATAACGTCCATAATGGAAAAGTAGAGCTGCCATTGCCATGTCTTCCCCATTTCCGAAGTTTTCAATTCGTTTGGGAGTCTCCAGTTGGGAAGCTTTGCCTGCCGGTAATGTAAGGCGTACACGGTCAAATTGTTTTTTATAATAAGCGATATGGTTTTTGAGAGCTTTTTCGTAAGGTATTTGCATTGCTCTTTTCAGATATTCGCTGGTTCGGTGGGATTCATCGGCGCTGACATCCTGGTAGTTTACGTAGTTGGTTGCTGCCGATATATAAAGGGTGGCTTCTGTTCCTTCATTTATTTGGAGCGTATTTCCTGCCGGGCGGAGAGTGCCATTCGTTTTTACCTGGATTTGACATTCTGCCCGTAGTGCGGCTTTCAAACCTTCCTGCTCTTTCCCTTGACAGGTGACGGTCAGCTGATCGTTCTGAACATTCACCTTATGTACTAGAGGGCAGTTATATGCAATAGTAAAGTTCAGTGCGTTTGCTTTACTTGCTTTGATATGCATAATAATGACATTATCAGTAAATGAAGCAAAAGTGGTGCGGGTATAAGTGACGTCATCCACTTGATAACGGGTAGTTGTCGTTGCATTCTCCAGATTCAGATCGCGGTAAAAGCCGGATCCGTTTTGGTGTTCCGGAAATTCCAGGTAAAGACTACCTAATGTCAGATAGCTCATTCCGTGTTGCTGGGTTAAGAAGTTGGCGTCAATGAGTCTTTGCGCTTCCTTGTTTCTCCCTTCAAAAATCAGTTTGCGTACAACCGGTAGCACATGTACGGCATTCGGGTTATTATTATTGTATGGAGAACCTGCCCAAAATGTTTCTTCGTTGAGTTGTAATTCTTCGCGTTCGATTCCGCCATATACCATGGCTCCAAGACGGGAGTTACCAATAGGGAGAGCTTCCGACCAATTTTGTGCAGGTTGACTATACCACAGTTTCAGGTCCTGTCCTGAAACAAGGTTGCTTATTAATAGGAATAATACAAAAAAAGTGTTTCTGTTCATATTATATGGATTTGTAGCAAAGGTAGCTCATTTCCCAATACAAAAGGCAAAAAACTGTTTCTGAAATCTACCTTGGAAGTAACTTCTTTCCATATTAATGTTACTAATATATATGGTGTATGTTCCACAGGATAAAATAATAACTGCCGGCTTCTTTTTACAAGCACCGGCAGTTATTATTTAAGCAACTAGCAGATATACTGATCTATGTTACTTTTTAGCAACTAAAACTATATTATTGATATCTACTTTTTTGTTTTTTCCCATCCCAATGGAAACTTTGGTAATAGAACTTGGATCAATTGCAATTTTACCGGCTTTTTCATCTTTAAAAGCACTGAATTGCACCTTCTTCTTGCCTTGGGTATAAAATCCCATAGAAACTTTTACCGTTTCACCATCTTGGGTATATTCTATTTTTAATGAACAGATGGCATTTGTGGCATTTTCATCTAATTTTTCGAAGTTGGTCGCTTCAAAGTTTATTCCGGTGTAATTAGTGTAATCATTTTCAGGAAATACCAAGTTTCCATAACTGGTGGAAATTAAGGTCTGCCCTTCTACTGTCAGTTTATTATTGGCTTCGCATTGACTGACTTCGATAGTCTTGTCTACTTGTGCATTGACACTTAAGATTCCCAGACATGCAACTAATGCTGCTACTAAATACTTTTTCATGTTATTTTCTTTTAGAGGTTAATAGCTGATTTATTTTCTATTGGCAAAGTTAGGATATCTTTTCGGAGAGATAAAAAATCTGTGTTTCAATAGTTTTTGTATATGTTTCATTCTTCTTTTGGTGCAAAGGGGACTAAATTTAAAAACAAATGAAACGAATTAAATAGTCCGATTTTGAAAAGAATTACTTTCTTTGCATAAAGAAAGGACTGTTTGCTATGAAAAGACTATTACTGTTGATGATTGTATTTTTTGGGGGAATTGTACAGGTGGTCGCCGAGAATACATTGTTCTATGATTCCAAACAATTAACTTGCGATCTGATTACTTCCATTTGCCAGGATAAAGATGGGTTTATCTGGATCGGGACAGATTATGGCCTTAATAAATTCAATGGCATACAATTTACTCATTATTATAATAATCCCAAGGATAGCACCTCGTTATCCGATAACTCTGTAAAAGCCTTGATGCTCGATAATGAAGGCACGTTATGGGTGGGAGGTATTGGCGGATTACAATATTATGTTCCGGAAGAAAATGCATTTCGGACAATTAAGTTTGAAGAAAGCTCATCTTTTCATATCATGTGTATCACTCAATTGCGTTCGGGCGAAATATGGGTTGGATCTTCCGGAAGAGGAATATTCCGTATTCGGAAAGATACAGGAACAGGTGAGCAAATGACAGATATTCCTGATGTATCCGAACATGCTCATTATGGAGTCATATATGAAGACCGTCATGGGAGCATCTGGATTGGAGTAAACGGTACCGGTTTACTTCGATATGATCCTTCTACACGAACGAGTAAGATATACACACGGGCAGTTTTAGATGGCGGTTCTACAATTTCCGGAATGGCCGAGGACCATTCGGGAAATTTTCTCCTTTCCACGGGTACTACTGCTTATTATTATGATAGAGAGAATGACCGCTTTACCAAAATAGAACATAATGAATCGTGGCTGCCGGCACGTTCCATACTCGTAAGTCAAAAAGGGACACGTTATTTGGCAACCTTTGGCAAAGGGCTGAAGGTTATTCAACCCGATTTGAAAGAACTCCGTTCCGAGGTGATCACTCTCCCTTTTATTGATGTCGATAATGCTAAAATACGTGCTATTTATGAAGATCATAACCAAAACTTATGGATAGGATGTTATCATAGAGGAATGGTTATGGTGTCTAAAGAATCTACACCTTTCCATTTTTGGAGTGTTCCTACCCGTGAATATCCGCAGGCTGGTGTGATAACTGCCTTGTATAAAGATGATGATGGACATATCGTTAGCGGTGTGGAAGGCGAAGGAGTGTTTAAAATTACTTCGGAAGGAAATATAACCGATCATTTGTTTTCAGGTAAAACGGTTTCATCCATCTATAAGGATTATAGTGGTAATTTGTGGTTTGGAGGCTATTATTCCGGGCTTTATATGCAGGATGCCAAAGGGAACGTACGTTTTATGTTACCGGAAATTAAATTGAAGGATATAAAGAAGATCACAGGTGATGATAAAGGGAACCTATATCTTTCTTTATTCGGTTCCGGATTCATACGATATCACCTGCCCACTCAAACAGTCACGGAATATCAAAGTTCCTCCGGTGGGTTAAGGAACAATTGGATTTATACTCTACTTCTTGATTCCCGGGAAAGATTGTGGATAGGCCACTGTAATGGAGTGGATTATTTCGATCCTGTAACGGAAAAATTTACCCCTGTATTGAGTCAATCGTTGGGTAATTTCATCACTTACTCATTATTGGAAGACGTACGTGGAAATATTTGGGCGGGAACGAATAAGGGACTTATGTGTTATCATCCCGGAACAAAAGAATTTCATTACTATGATGAAGAAGACGGACTTTCTAATAATTTTGTATATGGGTTGGCAGAAGATGAGAGGGGGAATATCTGGTGTAGTACCCTGAAAGGCATTAACCTGATAAAAGTCGCAGAGAATAAGATTGCTTCCTATTATTCCGAACGTGGATTGGTGGATAATGAGTATACTATTGGTGCCAGCTACCAGTCAATGAATGGCCTTATCTATTTGGGAGGTGTGAAGGGAATAACGACTTTTCATCCGGATAGCGTCACTGCGCAAAAAGGGAAGTCGACTGTGATATTATCCAATCTTTATTTGGGAGGAGAAGCAGTGACCGCTAAAAGTAAATCCGGTGGAAAACCCATTTTGGACACTTTTGTAACACGTGCCGACAAAATCAGCCTGGCTTATGAAGACAACACGTTTACGCTTGAGTTTTCCACATTGGATTATCGTAATTCTGGAAATATTTTCTATGAATATCGTATCAGAGAGTATGAAAAGAACTGGACCTCTACTCAATTGGGAATCAATCAGATTACATACAATCATTTAAATTCCGGTAAGTATACATTTGAAATACGCGCCTGTGAGAACGGGCAGTATACCCCTGTGAAGGTGATACGGATTGATATTGCGGCACCGTGGTGGCGTTCGTCTCTGGCTTATGTCTGCTATGCGTTGATATTGCTTGCTGTTGCATTCCAGATTTATTTGAGTGTTCGTCGCCGGCACCAGAAAGAAATGAATGAAGAGAGAATCAAACTTTTTATCAATCTCTCGCATGAGATTCGCTCTCCAATGACTTTGATTGTGAGTCCGTTGGAGAATTTGTTAAAGAGAGACTATGATGCCGATACGATGAAGATGCTGCGTCTGATGCAGAAGAATGCGAATCGTATTATTAATCTGATGAATCAGTTGCTTGATATGCGTAAAATTGAAAAAGGGCAATTGAATATTCATTGCGTTGAAACGGACATGGTGGATTATATCAAAGAATTAATCTCTTTATTTACTTATCAGGCGGAGAAAAGGAACATAAACTTGTGTTTTGATTATGAACAGGAGGAGCTTCCGGCGTGGATTGATCCTAATAATTTTGATAAAGTATTGGTAAACCTGCTGTCGAATGCTTTTAAATATACGCCGGATGGAGGTGAAATAAAAATCAGCCTGCGCGAGAAGGTGAATGAACTTACTGTTGGAGATTTGCAGCATTTTATTGAGATTGAAGTGATTGACAGCGGATCCGGCATTGACGCCAATAAACTGGAAAAGATATTCGAACGTTTTTATCAGGCGCCTTCCAATGGTTTCAATGGAAGTATCGGTTTTGGTATAGGACTGAATCTGTGCCGGATGATAGTTAAATTGCATCACGGCACTATCAATGCTTGTAATCGGCAAGATGCACAAGGAAGTCGTTTCATTATTCATATTCCTTATGGGAAAGATCATTTGAAGAAATCCGAATGGGTGGATGCGGAAAACAAAACTACCTCAAGAGTCCCTTCTGTCTTGGGGCTTTCTCAAGAAAGTGAAGAAGAAACGGCTAAGACAAGAAACCATAAAGCGAATTATAGGATTGTGATCGTAGATGACGACGACGAGATTCTTCGTTTCCTGGAGGCGGAATTGAGCTCGCAATACAAGGTATACATTTGCCGTAACGGGAAAGAGGGTTTGCAAACCATTCTGAAACAACAACCGGATCTTATAATTTCTGATGTCGTGATGCCTGAAATGGATGGTATCTCACTTTTGAAAACGATTCGCAACAATCCGAATGTGAGTCATATACCGTTTATCCTATTGACTTCAAAAGCGGAATATAAAGACCGTATTGAAGGATTAAGTAAAGGTGCGGATGCATATTTAGGAAAACCGTTTGTCGTTGAAGAGTTGAGAGTACATATCAAGAATCTGATTGAGACAAGATTGTTATTGAAAGGAAAGTTCTCTGGTGTCAGGGATCAGGTGGGAAAGATTGAAATTGCTGAAAATAAATCCGGAGATGAACGATTGATGGAACGGGTTATGAATGTGATGAATAAGTTTCTGGATGATTCGGAATTCAATGTAGAAATGCTTGCCAGGGAAGTCGGATTGAGTCGTGTACAGCTTCATCGTAAAATGAAAGATATTACAGGAGTTTCAACATCTGTCTTTATCCGGAATCTACGGATGAAGAAAGCGGCAGCACTACTTCAGGAAGGGAAGCTGAATATTTCAGAAATAGCGGATGCGGTAGGCTTTGATAGTCAGGCTAATTTTGCGACTGTTTTTAAGAAGTTCTATGGAGTATCTCCTTCGGAATATGCTGCGTCTATCAGAAATAAAGGCGAATGATACAAATTTAAAACTGCGTTATACATATAACTAACTTTACGTTACATTTTACCAAACGTTTTGAAATACAAGATTGTAATTTTGTGCTGGTTGAGGGCGATCTAAAGAATCGACAGATGCAAAAGTACAATCTTGTATTTTACTCTTGACTCCTTTTCCTATATTTTAATAATGAATGCATGAAAACACAAAGTTGTATGAACAGGCTTTTATGGATTACTTTATTGGTAATCGGTTTATCTGGATGCTCGGAAGAGAGTTCATCGTCAGAGGAAAATACGGAATCTGGTACGATCCAAGATGGGGATCATACTGATAATGCAACGGTTATTCAATTAAATTCTTCCGATCAATATCAGACAGTGGAAGGGATTGGCGGCGGGATAGCCAATTATGAGAATTGGTATTGTCAACACCCCAATAAAAAAGAATTGTTTGATCTGATTTTCAAAGATTTGGAGATTTCCATGATTCGTATAGGAAACTGGTACGAAAAGAAGATATCGGGTGAGAATCCCGATATTCTTAAACAGCAAAAAGAGATAATGGATGCAGCAACTCAAAGACTGGGGCGTAGCAATTTCTCTGTAATGATGTCTAATTGGCTGGTAGCACCCGATTTGATAGATAGGCCGAAAGAAAAGGGAGCGACACTTAAAAGAAATAATGAAGGGAAGTACATGTATAAAGAATTTGGTGAATGGTGTCGCATGACATTAAAAGCTTATCAGGAAGCAGATATGTCACCGGATTACTTGAGCATGATGAATGAGCCGGATGGGGATAACAGTGCAGGAACCAAAATCCGCTTAGGCTACGGTATCGACGACTCCCAAAAAGCGAATTACGGGAAAGCATTGGACGCCACTTATGAAGCATTCAAAGAGGTGTCTAAGCGTCCCAAGTTAATCGGCCCGGAAGTGCTTGGAATTGGCTATGGTACTTTTAGTAACTATTACAGAGACTTGAATCCTGACCTATTGGATGCTGCTGCTTTCCATTGTTATCATGGTGGTAAGACTTCCGATTATAAAGATAACGACCGTTATTCTTCCGCCCATGCTTTTAAAACTGAATTTCAAAACATAGTCCGGCAAGTTGGCAACAAATCAATTATGATGACGGAGAACTGTTCTTATCATCCTGCTGTTCCCGAAGATGCTGTGAATATTGCACATTTTATATCAAACTCCTTCCGTTATGCAAATGCCACTGTTTATTTGCACTGGGCACTATTATGGGGATATGCAGATGCTGATGAATTAAAAAAGGGGGGTGACGGTTGCATCGCTGTCGAGTGGCCTTGGAGTAGTTCCCGCTGGACGACGGAAAAAGGCTATGTGGTAAGGAGTGAGTTCTATGGGCTTAAGCACTTTACAAAGTACGTCAAACCGGGTTGGCGGCGGATCGGAGTGGATTATGAACTAAAAGAGGTGGAGGTAGTTGCTTTTCAAGACCCTGATGAATATCAGATAGCTGTCGTTTTAGTCAATTACTCCGAACAGGAGGAGAAAACGGTCAGGTTGGAGAATATTGGCAGTAAGGAGGTATCCTCCATAAGGAAAGTAATACAGACTGATACTCAAAAAGAAAGTTGGTATCAGGAGCTGAAAAACACTGATCCATTTGTCGAATTAGTATTACCAAAAATGAGTGTTACCACTGTTTATTTCAAATTCAAAACAAATTGAAACGTATTTAAAAAGCGAATAAACGTATGTGCAACTTGATGTTACATTTCAAATAGTGTAGTAGAATGTAAGTTCATACTTTTGTGTCGGACATTTGCTAAATATGGGTGTGAAATTATAAAGCAATATTTTATAAATGTAATATATATGAAGAACAATTATTTTTCAAGATGTGTGCTGCTAGCCGGATTATGTTCGGTTATTATGGTTTTTGCAGTCACTCCTGTTTATGCGACCGGAGGTGCATTTTCTCCTCTTCCACATGCTGTCTCTGAAGGAGACATTACTGTTACCGGTAAAGTGGTTGATGATGCCGGAGAACCTTTGATAGGTGTTAGTATTCAAGTGAAAGGTACTAGTAAAGGTGCTACTACTGATGTGAATGGTATTTATACACTAAATATAGCATCAGGTTCTACCCTTGTATTCTCATATATCGGAATGAAGACCATTCAACGGAAAGTGACGAAAGGCGGTAAGCTGGATATCACGATGGAGAATGATGAGAATATGTTGGACGAGGTGGTAGCTGTAGGATACGGCTCTATGAAACGTTCGGACTTGACAGGATCGGTCGTTTCCATCAATGCCAAGTCCATAGAAGAATCAATGGCTTCTACCATTGACCAGGCGTTGCAAGGACGTGCGGCAGGATTGCAGATGACGCAGAATTCCGGTGTTCCGGGTGGAGGTACATCTATTCAGATTCGTGGTGTGAATTCATTAAACAGTACCAATGAACCTATTTATGTAGTAGACGGAGTTATTATCTCCGGTGAAACAGGCTCGAATACAAGTAATGCTATGGCAGGTATTAATCCAGCTGATATTGAAAGCATTGAGATCTTGAAAGATGCTTCGGCTACTGCCATTTATGGTGCACAGGCGGCTAATGGGGGCATATTGATTACGATGAAAGCTGGTGTAACAGGCAAGCCTCGAATTAACTTCCAAGCCTCTGTGGGAAATCAGGAAATACCGAAAACAATCGACATGATGAATTTGCGTGACTATGCCCGTCATTATAATGAACTATATGCTCTTATAAATGCCAGCAGGGTGAAAGATGCGTTTAGTCATCCTGAAACTTTAGGTGACGGTACTAACTGGCAGGATGAGATATTCCGCAATGCTCTGTTGCAGAACTATAACCTGTCAATTCGTGGCGGTACAAAAACGGTCAGCTATAATCTGTCCGGCGGATATTTGGGGCAGGATGGTATTTGCATCGGTTCGGATTTTGAGCGTTACACCTTCCGTATGGGAACAGAGATACAGGTTACTCCTAAGGTTCGTTTCGGAGGTACGGTGAATGTTTCTTATACCAAGCAAGGTACAGGCATGGCTAGCTGGTCTATCATTCCCAATGCACTTTATCAGGCACCGGATGTTCCCGTACGTGATAAGAATGGTAACTTTTCCGGACCGGAAGAGGACGACCAGCAGAATTTAAGCAATTACAGTAATCCGGTGGCGTTGGCAGCGTTAACACAGCGTAATAATGAAAAGGGAGGTGCTCGTGCCAATCTTTTCATGAAAATCAATCCATGGAAATGGCTGACTTACCGTACTGATTTTACGGCAGACGGCAATATCGATAATTATCAATATTTCCTTCCCCAATATGAATTGGGATACTCAAAGAATCCTTATCCTACTAATGAACACTCCAAAAACTACGGGCTTTACTGGGGATGGAAGAATGTAGTGACGATGGAGAAGACGTTCAAACGTAAGCACAAGACGAGTTTGATGTTAGGACATGAGATGACTTCCAGAAGTTCAGATTATCTTCAGGGAAAACGTACACATGGTGATAATCTGCTGACAGACTTGGATGCAGGTGATGCTGCGTATGCCACCAATAGTGGAAGGGCAAGCAAGACAACGTACCTCTCTTATTTCAGTCGTCTGTTTTATAGTTACGACAACCGTTACCAGTTAACGGCTACGGTACGGCGCGACGGGACATCCCGTTTTGCCAAAGGAAATCAGTGGGGGACATTCCCATCAGTAGCTGTGGCATGGCGTCTTTCCGAAGAGTCATTCTGGCGTCCGCTGAAAGATGTGGTTAATAACTTCAAGTTGCGTTTGAGTTATGGTGAAGTCGGTAATTCCAATGTCAGTGCATTTGCTTACCAACGGATGGGAACGTATGTGCAGTCTATCTGGGGGACGAGTTTGCAGACCGCCAATATTGCTAATCCCGATTTGACATGGGAGAGTACCCGTTCCTGGAATGCAGGTATCGACCTGAACTTTTTTAATAACCGTGTCGAGTTTATTCTGGATGCATATATCAAAAAGACAAGAAACCTCTTGTTGCAACAAGATTATCCGGGATATATGGGAACTACGGGCAATGGTGCTGCAACAGCTCAATGGGCGAATATAGGCTCCATGGAGAATAAAGGTTTTGAATTTACATTGAACACGGTAAATATATCCAATAGGGATTTTCAGTGGCGTACAAATGTTACATTCAGTTTGAACCGTAACAAGGTAGCAAGTATGAATACAGAGAATGCCTTTATCGACAAGACTTATCAAAATAGTGGTCAGACGGAAGTGATTACCCGCACTGCAGTCGGAAAGCCTGTCAGCCAGTTCTATGGCTATAAGGCAATCGGCCGCATCAATAGCGCTTCCGATTATTTGATAGATAATGGTGATGGAACTAGCACGGTAAAGATTGCTACTCCAGTATTGCGGGTAGGTGAACAGGTGGTTAACTCGGGTACGGATAAAGGTAGCCTTATCAAACAAATTTATATTGGCGATTATATTTTTGAGGATCTGAATAATGACGGAGTGATTGACGAAAAAGATCAGACATTCTTGGGAAGTCCGTTGCCTAAATTTACCTATGGCATTAATAATACCTTTAATTATAAGAATTTCGATTTGACTATATTCTTATATGGTTCGTATGGAAACAAAGCGATGAACTATTTGTCCCGTCGTATTACTAACCCCAATTCGAGTGGTAATGTACACGCGTCCGTTGCCAACCATGCCCGTTTGGGATACCTTGATGGAAATTCGGATAATACCGATGTCTGGAATATGTATATATTGCCCGGCTCTAACGGTTTGTGCCGTATGTCTGTTAATGATGCCAATGATAACGACCGCATCAGTAGCCGTTATGTGGAGGATGCTTCTTTCTTGCGTATACAGAATATTGCTTTGGGATATACGTTACCGAAGAATTGGTTGAAAAAACTGAAGATAGAGAATGCGCGCATTTATGCGAATATTAAAAATGTATATACATTCACAGGCTATGACGGTTACGATCCGGAGATTGGCTCTACACAGGCGCAATATTCTTATTCCGGTCAGAGTATGCTGATGTACGGAGTGGATACGGGACGTTGTCCTTCTCCCCGTATTTATACATTTGGTATTGATTTAACCTTTTAAATAGAAAACTTCCATGAAAAAGAATATTATATTATCAGTGGTTTGTGGAATGGTCGCGATGGCAAGCCTCACTTCCTGCAATGACTTCTTGCAAGTAAGTGCCACCAACCAAAAAGAAATGGACAAATCCTTTACTACTTATGACGAGCTGCGTTTGGCAACAGCTTATCTTTATATGAAACCTTGGTTTGGTTTTCACAGTACCCGTCTGTTTGCGATGGGAGATGCACGCGGAAACAATATCTATGGTGACAACAACAACGAGACAGGTTATGCTCCTTATTGCCTCTTTACCGACAAACCCAATACACCCGGACTTGCCGATGCGTGGAATTCACTTTACATTGTTGTTACGCAGGCAGACTACATCATTAACGATTATGCACCACAGGGACGCCAACATTTCAGTGAAGCACAAGCGAATGCTTGCGAGGGAGAAGCACGTTTCATGCGGGCGGCGGCTTATTACTATTTGGCTTCTTACTGGCACGATGTGCCCATTATGGAGAATCCAATTGCTCATACGGAAGCTTTCAATATGGCTCCCACACGCTTCGAGGATGTGATTCGCTACGGTATCCGCGACTTGGAGTACGCTGCGGAGTGGTTGCCGCTTGCCGACGCGGACGGTCGTGTGACTCGCTATTCGGCTTCCGATCTCTTTGGGACTACTGGCACGCTATTATGTAACGCTGGCAGCGTATGCGCGTGGCGGACACTGTACACAGGCTACTATGGATTATTATGAAGCCAGCGGTTCTCACGACTTGGCTGACATTCTTTATGATTTGGCCAAGGAGGCTGCCGGAGAAGTGATTCTTGCTCAGAACAGATATGGATTGATGGAAGAATATGAAGAAATTTTCCGGGTACAGAACAATAATTGCAAAGAGGTATTGTTTGCTTTGCAACCGCTGCAAGGTGTCGACTCCTACGGAATGGGTAACAGCAACGGAAGCGGTTTGTGCTCTTACACAGAATTGCTGAACGGTTTGAGTGCCTATAACTCCTCTTATGTATCTTACGACTGCCTGCGTATGCTGATTAATTCCGGCGGACGTTCCCGTCTGCGTGGTAATGTGCTTTGTCCGGGAGAGTTCTATGACTATATCGGTACACATTTGGTGGATGGTGGTTGGGCTGCCGGATATAAAGGCGGACAGAAAGCTGCCGGATTAGAAACGAACAGAAAAGTTGCCTTCAAGAAACAGGTAGTGGGTAGTGCTGAAGACACGAATAATATCGCTATTGCCGGGAACTCCGGTTTCTGCACACCGATGTTGCGCCTTGCAGAAGTGTACTTGTTGTATGTGGAGGCTTGCATGGGCACCAGTGATGAGCTGACCGACCGGGATGCCTTGAAATATTATGACGATGTCCGGAAACGCGGCTACAAGATGGAGATAGAGAGTGGCGAACTGACCTACTATGACACCAACTATCTCACCCGTAATGATTTGTTGAGAGAGTTTCGTGTAGAGTTCTTTATGGAAGGCCTTTGGTGGCCTACGCTGGTACGCCGTTCGCTTTACGACACAAAGTGGGTGACCGATTTTATCAATAACGAGTTGGTTATTATGACCGAAGGTGATGAAGGAGAACAGGTACGCAGTGACGAATGGGACAGCAACAGATGGTATGCTTACTATTATACGATAAACAAGAACACTCTTCAGGCGGCATTCAGTTCTGACAGTCCCCGCCAGTCCGACGGAGCCAAACTGGCGGTACGAGCTACTCATACTCCGTTGGCGGAAGGAGATTACGTACATTCGAATACCTCTGATGATAATGTATGGGCATTTTCTTATCCGGAAGTGGAAAGTACCCGTGACCCGTTATTAAATACAGCACCTGTTGCTTATGATTTTAACAAATAAGATGACTACTATGAAGATAACAGATAAGATATTAACGAATTTGTGTTTGAGCACTTTATTGCTGTTCTCGTTGTTTAGCGTATTTTCTTGTTCTGACGACGACGATGATGTCCGCATATACAGTGTGTGGAGCAATATGCTTGCTGAAGAAGCCAGACAGATAACCTCTGTTTATACCGGAACCTGGATTCGGGTGGACGGTAGTGGCTTTAGTGGTTTGCAAGCTATTTATTGCAACGGTTTGCAGGTGACGGAATACAACTCTACTTACATGAGTGACTCCCATCTCACGTTTAAAGTACCCTCCAGTGTTCCGATGGCACATGAGATAGAAGATGAATCAGTGAAAAATACCCTTAGGGTGGTGACTTCCCACGGTGAAGGAGTATACCGTTTCATCTTTAAAGATGTGAACAAGATGCCCGGCATTACAGACGTGTCATACACGTTGCCCCATCCGGGCGATCACATCACCCTTATAGGGAAGTACCTCAATGGTGCATCAGCCGTTTACTTTCCAGGCAATGACGGCAATGAAGTGCAGGTTCCCTATATCGATGGCACCGGAGATATGGTAGTGTCCGAAGATGGAACGCGGATAACTGTCAAGGTGCCTGATGGAGTGGGCGAACGGAGTGGTTCCCTCCGGTGGAGATGGCAGAATTGGGTGAGAACTATTACACTCCCAATTATATGTTTTACGACAAAGCAATGTTTGTGCACGATCATGAAGGAACCACAGCTTTGAACTATGGTGTGTCCGGAAGTGTCATCTCTCCACAGAAATGCGCCTATTACTCAATCAACGCGGCAGATGCGCCGCAAGTACCCGCAGGTGCCAGAGCCTATATCTTCAGTATACCCGAAACTGCTCCGGCCACTCTTCCGGTGGTGAGCGATAATAATTCGCCTTTCGGTTATTTCCGTTTCAATACCGGAATGCAATTACAGTATCTGATAGACAACAGTGACGGAGAATGGGCCAGAGAAACGGATGCTCGCAAGGCGGCTTTGCAGGCGGACATCTATATGAATCATGATTGGAGCACCGGCGTGGTAGGCTGGCGCATGAACAAGAATGGAGGAAAGGGTAATGGTGAAAGTGCGTGGAATGTGGCTTCGTGGACTAACAATAAGCCATACGCATTTAACGGCAGCTGGAAGACGCTTACTTTCGAGATACATACCAAGTATGCCAACTTGGGCGAGGCGATTGATGCTTGGAGTGCGAGCGGTGTGCACTCACTGTTCACTATCCTCAACTTCGATGTCCTGTCGGCCGGATTGACAATGAAAGAGGGAGCGGATTTCCGTATGTTCATCACTAACTTGCGTTTGGTTCCCTATGTGACTCCGGAAGAATAAAATATAAACATGAAACAGATTAGATATGAAAACTTTTAAATCTATACAATCGGGAATAATTGCTTGCCTGATAATAACCTTTGTAATGGGATTATTTTCTTGCAGCGATGACAATGAAACGGTAGATAATTTGCTGCCTCCTACCATTGTAAAAGTATGTGTTTGGGATGAAGACATTGAAGAATGGATTATTCCTGGAGCAGAAAGTAAAATTCGGATTGGTACCCCTTTGCGTATTGAGGGTACTAACATGGCGCAGACGATTGCCGTCTATATCAATGGTGGGCTCATTTCTGCTTTTCATGCAGAAGACAATGCGATAGAGCTTGTTATTCCGGACATTCCTGTAGATGAGGGAGAGATTAAAGAGATGAACCTCAACTTGATCCGGGTAGTGAATAAGGCGGGAGCCGCTACTTGTACGGCCGAAGATTTTCAATTCTTTGGCAGGCAAATTACTGTGACCGGTTTTTCGCTGACTGAAAATGAAGGAAGAACGTGGGAAGCCGTGCAAGAACTGCCGATAGGTGGTAAGATACGTATTGAGGGTAACGGACTGAAAACAGCCAATGAACTGTATATTAATGGTACTTCTGTTGATTTGACCGGTATTCCTGCCGAAGAAAAGAACGATGCCTTCCTGATTGTGACTATTCCGGAAACTTTGCCTTTCGGGAATGCTGTCGAGAATCCGGACAGCCGGAATAAAATGCGCCTTGTGACGGCTTATGATGATCGCACGCTGGATTGTGTTATTGCGGGCAAGCAGGTAGAAATCAACCGAATTACAGATGCAAATGGTAATGCCATTACGGAAGCCGGGCGCAACTCGGTGGTGGTCATTGAAGGAAAATACTTTGCCACTTTTCAAAAACTGTCTTTTAACAACCAGGAAATAGAGCCGACAACGATAGAAAGCAATCGTATCACTTTCACTGTACCGGTAGATACGGAAGATTTTACAGTGGGCGACGGAGAACTGACTGTTGTCAATGCGTATGATGAAATTGGTGTTAGCCGGGAATTTACTCTTTTAGGTTTTGTCCCTAGTGTGACGGAAATTTCATATACGATGCCTAAACCCGGTAATGTGATCCGGCTTACAGGTGTCAATCTGTACGATAAGGCGAAAGTCTTTTTCCCTTCTTCCACAGGTGAAAAGGAAGGCTTCGTTCAGAGTGCCTCATCGGATGCGACTTCCATGGATGTACTTGTGCCGGAAGGTGTGGGAGATAAGGCAGGATATATTCGTATAGAGAGCGAAGGTGCTGATGTTGAAGTGAAAGGAATTGTCATGTTCTACAAACAGGGAGTGTTCTTGCAGGAGTTCACGGATGAAGAGTTGAAACTGGGAGTTTCGTCGGGGAATTTGACGCAGAATAAATCAGCACTGTATAATCCGGAAAACCGTCCGGCAAATGATATGAATCCGGTGAATCCCGATTACTTTATTTACTTCAAAAATGCTTCTATTCCGGTAAGTACAAGTACCGGTAACCATGGGGCTTATTTGAGGTTTTCGACATATGAGCATATCAAAAAAATATTGGCAACGAATACCGAAATTTCAAATTCAACTTTAATTAAGAATGTTGCAATGCAAGTAGATGTTTATATGCCAAATCCTTGGAATAGTGGAATGTTAGCATGGCGTATGGATAAAGATGGTGGAACTCTGAATTCTAATCGTATCATGAATATTGCTCCATGGACAGTCGGTAATCCCTTTGATTTTGACGGAGAATGGCATACATTTACTTATAAACTCACAGACTTTGTTTTGAGTACAGAAGTGAAAGAAACCTATACTTTAGAAACTTGGTTGGCAGAGTATGCTATGAAACGAAACTCTACAACCGGAATTTGGAGTCCGTGTATTTCCCTGTTTACTTTTGCCAATGGTAATTTTATGCGCAATAATGGGAATAACACACCGGATCCTCAGTGGGCTTGCGTAAATATCGTTAATTTTGAAATGGGGCTTGCCAACATGCGTTTGGTTCCACTTACACCTGTGGCTTTTGAATAATCATTTAATTGTGAGATAATAATGAGAAATCTTTTATTAGTTTTTTGTCTGTTCGCCGCAATAGCGGCGAACGCAAAAGAAGAGCCTATTCAACTTTTCCCTCGGACGTATGGGTATTTCTCCAGAGGAGACAGCGAAACACAGACGATTACTTATGACCATGCTTACGGACAGTACGGCTGGAAAAACACAAAAAATGTGGATCTTTCCGTTTATAATCATATTGTTTTAGAGATAGAGGCTACAGACTCTCGTGTGGAAATCTATGTACTTTATGAAGGGCTTGAAAAGAGCACTTGTATAGGGGGGATAGATGCCGGAAAAACGAAAGCCGTTTGTGAACTTGAACATATAGATAAGGTGCAGGCGATTTACATAGCTAAATCAAAGGTAGGTATAACCAAGATTGTCAAGTTTGTGCTGACAGATGAAATAGATTAAGTATTTATTTGTTGAAAAAACAGCCCTCGCTACGGAGTTATTCTCCGCGCGAGGGCTGTTTTGTGTATAATCTATCTTGTGTTCAGGTAATACATCGCGATTGGTGTTCTTTTTATTATCAGCTTTGTTTTCTTGTCAAGTAGCTTGTTTGCAAGCTGATTAAGTAGGGAGGTATAAGAAGGGAAGCTGGTATAGTTGCGTTGGGATACCGGTATTGTTCCATTAAAGTACCGGTATCATTAATTTCCCACGGCCGTGACAAGATCTTCCCACGGCCGTGGTAGGAACTCGTCCCGGCTGTGGGAAGAAGCTACCACGGCCGTGAAGAATTAAGTATACCGGTATCCTGATCGAACAATAGTTATTGAATGATATAAGTATGCTGGTTGTATGACGGATGTTTAATGGCGGCTTTTCTTGAAAGGTAAGTAAAGCTGGAAGGATAGGAGATATGGGAGAGCAAAATCATAAAATAATAGGCTGACAATAAAACTTATAAAATGTTATTGTCAGCCTATTGTCAGGGCTTATTGTCAGCATCTAAAGGGTTGAAAATCATTTATCTAATGAATAGGAATGACGGCTGACAATAAGAACTGCAAAATTTATATGTAAATACAATCAGTGATGTAGTTATTAACTCATCTTTGCATTGATTGGATTGAGCTTTTTTATCTACTTTCTCTCTTACTTTTCGATTCGTTCATAAACAGATAAGATTTCTTATAGCCTCCGTAGTCTACGACTAACTTTTCCAGCACGATACCCGGATCAAGAGGTTTGAAAGTGATTGTTTGCATACCGTCTGATGTATTCGGTACATTCAGTTTTGCTTTTTTCTCAACGATGCGTCGTGCGACTGTCGGATAGTATATGCTGTATACATTTTCAGGAAGCTCGTTTAAGTTATGATTGAAATTGATCGTCTGATCCTTTCCTCCTTCAAATCCGATACTATACTCATGTCCTTTGCGATCGTGGAAAGCAAGAGTTGATTTTACTATCACATGGACAGTCACCTTGTCAATTCCTTTAGGCAACTTTATCTTGTAGGAGATAGAAGCTCCGTCAGTTGGTTGTGTGTAAGGCATCAGAGCCATGCCACTAAGGGTACGCCCCATATAGGGAATCACTGTCCATTCCGTATCAGGCGCTGCTTTAGCGCTGTAGTAATGTTCGGCTTCTATGGCTATATATCCGTCTTGTCCGGTGAATACGTATCCGCCGACAGCCTTTTCCGGATTTTCGATTCGGTAGATTTTAGGCAGTGTATCAGCGGGGAAGTTATCATTCCATGAGGTATAACCGATATGTTTCTGAATCATCATATTCTTCCATTTGCCGCCGGACATAATGTTGTTATAATCGTCACTCAACGCTTTATCCCGTGCAAAAGCCTGTTCCACTTTATCTGCCCATTCGTTAGCTTGCGGATTGTTTTCTTTATACAATTTATGGTTCATGGCTTGTGCATAATACATTTCGTACAGGTTTGCCATGGCTTGAACGGGGAAGAGGATTAATTGCTTGTAAGCATCTTTATATTCCGGTTTCAGTGATATGTATTGTCTCAAAGCTTCCGCTTCCAGTTTCAGATATTCATCAGATACTTGTTTCCATTCGCCGGTCTCCAGGTTATAAGTATTCCGGTCGAGCATTTCTCCCGTCACGCGGCCGTTGTATTTGCTGTACAGGTTTAAGATTCGCATGGCTTCATCCGCCTGGTCTTCGCCAAACTGCTGTGCGCAGAAACGACGGGGATGATCCAGCAAGTTGGAGACGTTGAATTGCTTGGGATTCCATGCCATATCCATGAAGAGCGTGATCGGATATTCCATTGGTTTCAAATCGCCTACATTCAGTATCCACAGCTTTTCTACTCCATAATCGTATGTGAGTTGAAGTTGCTCCCACATATTTTGTATAGGGGTTACGTTCAGCCATTTAGAGTTTCTCGGAGCACCTACGTAGTCTACATGGTAATACATGCCCCAACCGCCCGGATGCTTGCGTTCTTTGGCATTTGGCAGGCGGCATACATTGCCCCAATTATCATCACACAATAGCATGATAACATCATCGGGCACACGCATACCTTTATCGTAATAATCCAATACTTCTTTATACAACGCCCATACTTGCGGAGTCTCTTTGGCCGGACGTTTGGTGACTTCTTCAATAATCTTGCGCTGATTCTTGACTACATTCTCCAGAAGTTTCACATTGGTGCTTTTACTCATGGCTGCGTCACCGTCTCCGCGCATACCGATGGTTACGATATCTTCTGTACCCTGCATCCGTTCGATGCCTTCACGGAAAAACTGATCGATCACTTTTTGGTTAGTTGTATAATCCCATGCACCATATTCTTTGCGCTTGCGTGACCATTCCTGATGGTTGCGTGCCATCGGTTCGTGGTGGGACGTGCCGATAATGACTCCCATTTCACTTGCTGTTTTACTATTCTGCGGGTCGTCAGCATAGAAAGCCCAGCTCCACATGGCCGGCCAAAGGAAATTACCTTTCAGGCGTAGTATCAGTTCACACACCCCTGCATAAAAACGATGGTCGCCGTAGTTGGTGCCGTATGTGTGTTTTACCCATCGGGTAAGACACGGCGCTTCATCATTCAGAAAGATACCGCGATAGGTTACGGCCGGCTCTCCGTCCGAGTATTGTCCGGGTTTAATATATACATTTGCTTGTTTCATGACGGGAACATCTGCCCACCAATACCAGGGAGATACTCCCATCTGTTCAGAAAGCTCGTAGATACCATAAATAGTGCCGCGTCTGTCGCTGCCGATGATAACTACCGCTTCATCTATTCCCTCGCAAGGATTGGCGATGACTTGCAGGATGTATTTTTCATTTTTTCCATCCAATTCCTTTTTGTCTATTTTGCCTGCTGACATCAGCTTCTTTATAAAAGGAGTGCCATAAGTACCTGCAATGATACACCGTTTCGAACTTGTGCTTGTTAAGAGTTCGGGCTTTTTTCCGCATACTTGCAGTATGTCTTGTTGAAGATTGCCGGCAGCAATCATTACCCCTTTGTCTTCGGAAGAATCTATGTATATCGGACAAGGAACTCCGTTGGCAACCAACGGAAAATGATTACCGGCCGGTGTGAATATTACAAATTGTTCAGCGGCAAATGCCGCTATACTCACAACAGAGAGGTAGAAGAATAGAAATAACTTTTTCATGGTTTCAATATTTAGTAATTTGTTGTTAATCATTGATCTTATGTTTCACAGTAACCGGATATTCTATTTGTTGATAATTGCTAATTGGAAACTGGATGCAGGAAGTCCTTCTGTATTATAGATGGAAGAGGGTGGATTGTTTTCCCATGCATAGCGGATGCTTGCCGGTATTCCTTTTCCGTTCCATAAAGCAATTACTTTATCCCCTTCGGTATAGGCCTCTACAAATTTATATTTTCCATCATTGGCAGCAATGGCAATGCCTTCTAATGATTTAGCTTGCTTTAAAGAGCCTGTTCCTTGCCTGAAAGAGATAACGATCCGACCGTTTTCTTTTAATTCGGCAGCTTCAGCCATAGG
>ENA-OPNH01000587-OPNH01000587.1-human-gut-metagenome-genome-assembly--contig:-NODE-587-length-28909-cov-5.379705_pt1 | contig 28909 bp, 20 predicted proteins | sample MGYA00241537_ERZ501771 | MGnify/ENA primary metagenome ERZ501771 (study PRJEB25962, sample SAMEA2042608) | human gut metagenome | biome: human gut; feature: human-associated habitat; material: faeces...
GATTACATTTATATGTAATATTATATTCTAGAATAGACATAGTTCGTACGGAACTCGCATGTGATATTTAATCTTTTTCGGGAATGATAAAAGTGCGATGAATAGGGCATGATCTAGCTCATTGGATTTCTTTTTTCTAATTCTTTTTGTTAGATTTGCACCTAGATTCGTATAATGCCAGAAATTCATAAGAAAGAAAGGGATATTTCTAAATAAATGACACGAGAATCACTTTCTATTCATGTTAATTAAATGGATATTTGTAGTCCAACTATGAATATAAAACACAAAAACGGATAAATTATATTATTAATTAAATAGCTATATCATGAAGAAAAAAAGCGTTTGGGCTTTAGCTTTAGCGGCGATGTTGATGTGGGTGGGAAAACCTGCGGTAGCGGCTGTGAATGAGGCTTTTGATCCAGTAGAGTATGTAAACCCGCTAATGGGTACGCAATCTTCTTTTGAGTTGTCTACAGGAAATACCTATCCGGCGATCGCTCGTCCGTGGGGTATGAATTTCTGGACTCCTCAGACAGGAAAGATGGGAGATGGATGGCAGTATGTATATACGGCTAACAAGATCCGTGGCTTTAAACAGACCCATCAGCCAAGCCCGTGGATCAATGATTACGGACAATTTGCAATCATGCCGGTGGTTGGTAAACCGGAATTCGACCAAGATAAACGTGCGAGCTGGTTCTCTCATAAAGGAGAGATCGCCAAGGCTTATTACTATAAGGTATATCTGGCGGAGCATGACGTGGTAACGGAATTAACGCCGACAGATCGTGCCGCTATGTTCCGTTTCACTTTCCCGGAAAACGAGCATTCTTATATCGTGGTGGATGCCTTGGATAAGGGGTCTTATATCAAGGTGATTCCGGAGGAGAATAAGATCATCGGTTATTCAACGAAGAATAGCGGTGGGGTTCCCGATAATTTCAAGAATTATTTTGTGATCGAGTTTGATAAGCCTTTCACATACGAGGCTACATTTGCCGACGCTTCTTTGAAAGAGGGTGCGAAGGAGCAAACGAGTGACCATGTAGGAGCCGTAATCGGTTTCAAGACGAAGAAGGGTGAAATCGTTCATGCGAAGGTGGCTTCCTCTTTTATTAGCTTCGATCAGGCCGCTATCAACATGAAGGAATTAGGTAACGATAACTTTGATACCTTGGTTCAGAAAGGTAAGGATGTTTGGAATGAGCATTTGAGCAAGATCGAGGTTGAGGGTGGAGATTTGGATCAATATCGTACGTTCTATTCTTGTTTCTATCGTTCATTGTTGTTCCCTCGTAAGTTCTATGAGATCAACGCTCAGGGCGAGGTGGTACACTACAGTCCGTATAATGGTGAGGTATTACCGGGTTATATGTTTACCGATACCGGATTCTGGGATACGTTCCGTAGTTTGTTCCCATTCTTGAACTTGATGTTCCCGTCGGTAAACAAGGAGATGCAAGAGGGCTTGATCAATACATATAAGGAAAGCGGCTTCTTCCCGGAATGGGCAAGTCCGGGCCACCGTGGTTGCATGGTCGGTAATAACTCGGCATCTATCTTGGTAGACGCTTATATGAAAGGCGTGAAGGTTGACGATTTGGAGACTCTATATAAAGGTTTGATCCATGGTACGGAAAACGTTCACCCGAAGGTCTCTTCTACAGGACGTCTGGGGCATGAATATTATAATAAGTTGGGATATGTTCCTTACGATGTGAAGATTAACGAGAATGCCGCTCGTACATTGGAATATGCTTACAATGACTGGTGTATCTGGCAGATCGCTAAACAACTAGGCCGTCCGAAAAAGGAATTGGATTTATATGCCCGTCGTGCGTTGAACTATAAGAACCTGTACGACAAGGAAACCAAGTTGATGCGTGGCAAGAATGAGAATGGCGAGTTCATGGCTCCGTTCTCTCCGCTGAAATGGGGTGACGCTTTCACGGAAGGTAATAGCTGGCACTATTCATGGTCTGTATTCCACGATCCTCAGGGATTGATCGACTTGATGGGCGGTAAGGATTCATTTGTGATGATGCTTGACTCCGTATTTGCTGTACCGCCTTTGTTCGATGATAGCTACTACGGTGGTGTGATCCACGAGATCCGCGAGATGACCGTGATGAATATGGGTAACTACGCTCACGGTAACCAGCCGATCCAGCATATGATTTATTTATACAACTATGCGGGTCAACCTTGGAAGGCTCAATATTGGTTGCGTCAAGTAATGAATAAGATGTATACTCCGGGTCCGGATGGTTATTGCGGTGATGAGGATAATGGCCAGACTTCCGCTTGGTATGTATTCTCAGCGTTAGGATTCTATCCGGTCGCTCCGGGTACGACCCAATATGTGTTGGGCGCTCCGCTGTTCAAGAAGGCTACGATCCATTTTGAGAATGGAAACAACTTGGTGATCAATGCCCCGAACAACAGCGATAAGAATATCTATATCGAATCCATGACGTTCAACGGCAAGAACTACACTAAGAATTATCTGGATCATAACGATTTGTTTAAGGGTGGCGTGATCGACTTCAAGATGGGTGACAAGCCGAATATGAATCGTGGTATTAATCCGGAGGATATGCCTTACTCATTCTCCGTAAACGAGGAAGGGATCAATAAACTTTCCCCTATTTCTGTAAAACCTAGTAAAAAGAAGAAATAAGCAATTAAGATGAATTTCATTCATAAACCATTAATGTCAGGCATAGCGATATGCCTGACATTTTTCGCATACTCCTGTGCTACACCGGAGAAGACGGAAAACAAGACAGACTTTACCGCATTCGTAGATCCTTATATCGGATCGGGAGAACACGGACACGTATTTGTCGGGGCAAACGTTCCATTTGGAGCGGTTCAAGTAGGTCCTCAGAATATTTTTAAGGGATGGGACTGGTGTTCCGGTTATCATTACTCCGATAGTATCATTATCGGATTTAGTCATACGCATTTGAGCGGAACCGGATGTTCTGATCTGGGGGATATCCTTCTGATGCCTTATACGGGCGAGGTACGTACCGCCCGTGGCGAGCAAGATAATATAGAGGGAGCCGCTTCTTCCTATTATAAACATGCCAACGAAGCCGTAGCTCCGGGATATTACTCTTTGCTGATGGATAATGGCGTAAAAGCGGAGTTGACGGCGACCGAGCGTGTAGCCTTACATCGTTATACGTATCCGTCGGGAAGCGAGCATCGCCTCTTGATCAACTTGAAGGAAGGTATCGGTGATAAAGCGTATGATACTTATTTGAAGAAGATTGATGAGTACACGATCGAGGGGTACCGTTTTTCCAAAGGTTGGAGCCCACGTCACAAAGTATTCTTTACGTTGAAATGTGATCAGCCGATCGAGTCTTTGGCTGTATTCAACGATGATGAGGCCGCGGGTAATGATGAGTTGACAGGCGAGTCCGTAAAGGGAGTGATTACCTTTAAGGGAGATGCCCCGACCGCCTTGGTAAAGGTCGCTATCTCTTCCGTAAGTTGTGAGAATGCCTTGGCTAACTTACGTACGGAGCTTTCTCATTGGGATTTCGACGAGGTTCGTAACGAGGCTATCGATAAATGGAATGACCAATTGTCTTGTATCTCCATCGATACGAAAGATGAGCGTGCCAAGAAGGTTTTCTATACCGCCATGTACCATGCGTTTATCGCTCCGACGTTGTATTGCGACGCGAATGGCGATTTCCGTGGCCATGATGATAAGGTGTATACGAACAATACTTGGAAGAACTATTCCACTTTCTCTCTATGGGATACGTATCGTACCTTGCATCCGTTGTTCACGATTATCAAGCCTCAATATGTGTCGGATTTGGTGAACTCTATGTTAAGCATTTACGACCAGCAAGAGAAATTACCGATCTGGCCGTTGATTGGTGGTGAGACGGATCAAATGCCGGGATATAGCGCTGTGCCTATTATCGCGGATGCCTATCTGAAAGGTTTTACCGGCTTTGACGCTGACCGTGCGTATCGTTATATGGTTGCTTCCTCTGTCTATGAGAAGCAAAACGGGGTGCCGTACGTGTTGGAAAAAGGCTATATCCCTTGTGATAAGGTACGTGAGGCTACTTCTATTGCGATGGAATACGCAGCCGATGATTGGGGTATCGCCTTGATGGCGAAGAAAATGGGCAAGACGGAGGATTACCAGAATTACTTGAAACGTGGTAAATATTATACGCAGTATTTCGATAAGGATATCAACTTTATCCGTCCGAAAATGAATGATGGCAGCTGGCGTACGCCGTACGATCCGATCCAGTCCATACATAGCGTAGGCGATTTCTGTGAGGGAAATGGCTGGCATTATACATTCTTCGTGCCCCAGCATCCGGAAGGCTTGATCGAGTTGATGGGTGGCGACGCTCCGTTTATCTCGAAACTGGATTCTTTGTTCTTGGTGGAAGGTGAGTTAGGAGAGAACGCCTCTCCGGATATCAGTGGCTTGATCGGCATGTACGCCCATGGAAATGAGCCGAGCCATCATGTTACTTACTTGTATCCTTACGCCGGCGAGCAATGGAAGACAGCCGAGAAAGTTCGTTACATTCAAGATGTGTTTTATACCGACCAGCCGGAGGGCATCATCGGAAACGAGGATTGTGGCCAGATGTCCGCTTGGCATATCATGTCTGCCTTGGGATTTTACCAAGTGAATCCTTCCAATGGCGTGTTCGTGTTCGGTAGCCCGTTATTCGATAAGGCTTCCGTTCATTTGCCGGAGGGTAAGACTTTCGAGGTCGTAGCCCAGAACAACAGCAAGGAGAATGTATATATCCAATCCGTGTTGTTAAATGGTAAACCTTATAATAATTCTTATATCCTGTATGATGATATCGTGAAGGGAGGGAATCTTACCTTTGTGATGGGCAATACGCCGAATAAGGAGTTCGGAGCTGCCCCGGAAAATCGTCCGAAGACGGCTGAGTAAATAGCTCCCTTACTAGTGAGCGGTTTGCTCTGTTACCCCTGAGACAACGTCTCACGGATTGCCGGGAAAGTACCCGGCAGAGAAGCAAAGAATAATTAACGAATTAATAATCGACAAAATGAAGACAAAGCTTAAAACTTCGATGGCCCTTTTGGCTTCCGCTTTCCTGTGGGTGTCATGTGCCGGTGGGGGAGGGACTTCTCCTTCGGCGATGGACCCGGTGGATTACGTGAATCCTTATATGGGAAACATCAGCCATTTATTGGTGCCTACTTTCCCGACCGTGCATTTGCCGAACAGTATGCTACGTGTATATCCGGAGCGTGCGGACTTCACGGGCGACCGTCTGGGCGGTTTGCCTATTATCGTGACAAACCATCGTGAGCGTTCTGCGTTCAATTTATGCCCTTATCAAGGTGACGAATCCGGCTTGCGACCCGTGATCGCTTATAGCTATGACCGGGAGAAGATCTTGCCATACCGTTATCAGGTATATCTGGATAATGAGGAAATCGACGTGGACTTCGCCCCGTCCCATCAAAGTGCCGTATATTCGCTCACTTTCGAGAAAGAGGGATCGGCTTATCTGGTATTTAACAGCCGTAACGGACAGCTACAAGTAAATGGTAACGCCGTAAGCGGTTATCAATATATAGATAAGAAAACGAAAGTCTTTTTATATGCCGAGACGAACCAGAAGCCTGTGAAAGCGGGTGTATTGTCGAACGGCAGTGTCAACTATAACGAGACCTCCGTGGAAGGTACCAATGCCGCTATCGCCCTTTCCTTCGGGGAGGACGTGAAGAAACTTGGCGTTCGCTACGGTATCTCTTTTATCAGCGAGGAACAGGCGAAGAAGAATCTGGAGCGTGAGATCGCCGCTTACGACGTGGATGTGGTAGCGAAGATCGCCCGCAACGATTGGAACGACGCTTTAGGTAAAATACAAGTACAAGGCGGTACCAAGGATGAGAAGACCGTATTCTATACCTCTTTATATCGTTGCTACGAACGCCCGATTTGTTTGAGCGAGGACGGACATTATTACAGCGCTTTCGACGGAAAGATCCATGAGGATGGCGGACGGCCTTTCTATACGGACGACTGGATTTGGGATACCTACCGTGCTACGCATCCCCTGCGTGTCTTGATCGATAATGAGCGTGAGAACGATATCATCAACTCTTATCTCCTGATGGCGGAGCAGATGGGTACCGACTGGATGCCTACCTTCCCGGAGGTGACGGGAGATACACGCCGTATGAACTCAAACCATGCCGTCGCTACCGTGATCGACGCTTACCGCAAGGGCTTGCGTGGGTTTGAGCTGGAAAAGGCTTATATCGCTTGTAAGAAAGGTATCGAGGAAAAGACCTTGATCCCGTGGTCTGCCGCTCCCGCCGGTTGGTTGGACGATTTCTACAAGGAACATGGCTATATTCCCGCGTTGAGACCGGGAGAGAAAGAGACGGTGCCTAACGTATCCATTTGGGAAAAACGTCAGCCGATCGCCGTGACTTTAGGAACTTCGTATGATGAATGGTGCTTGTCCCAGATCGCTCAAGAATTGGGAAAGAAAGACGAGGCGGATTATTATTTGCGTCGCTCTTACAATTACCGGAACGTATTTAATCCGGAGACAGGTTTCTTCCATCCGAAAGATAAGGATGGCAAGTTTATCTATCCATTGGATTACCGTTATGATGGCGGTCTGGGTGCCCGTGATTATTACGATGAGAATAACGGATATATTTATCGTTGGGACGTACAGCATAATATCGGTGACTTGATCTCTTTGATCGGAGGCAATGAGGCGTTTACCTCTGCTTTGGATTCCATGTTCAATACGCCGCTGGGTATGTCTAAATGGCAATTCTATTCCACGCTTCCGGATCATACGGGTAACGTAGGTATGTTCTCTATGGCGAATGAGCCGAGCTTGCATATCCCGTACTTGTATAATTATGCGGGTAAGCCTTGGATGACGCAGAAACGTATCCGTACCTTATTGAATCAATGGTTCCGCAATGATTTGATGGGCGTACCGGGTGATGAGGACGGTGGTGGTATGTCCGCTTTCGTTGTCTTCAGTCAGATGGGATTCTATCCGGTGACTCCGGGTTCTCCTACCTATAATATCGGTAGCCCGATGTTTACCGACGTGAAAGTGGATATGGGTAACGGCAATACGTTCGAGATCCGTGCGAATAACGCGTCCGATGAGAATAAATACGTACAATCCGCTAAGTTGAACGGCGTAACCTTGAACCAGCCTTGGTTCAATCATAGCGATATCGCCGCCGGTGGTTTGTTAGAGTTAGAGATGGGGCCGAAAGCGAATAAGGAATGGGGATTGGGAACGCCTCCTCCTTCTGCCGCTCCGATGCCTAAGTAAATAAAAAAGCGTGTTGCGATTGTCGCAACACGCTTTTTTTATGCCAATACCTTAGCGATTAATTTCTTTAGTTCTTTTATATCAATGGGCTTCACTACATAATCCGTGAATTCACATTGTTTGGCGATCTCCTTTTCCCTTTCGAAAGCGAATGCCGTGAGTGCTATGATCGGAATGGTCTTGGATAAGGTGCGGATTCTGCGAGTTGCTTCGAATCCGTCCATAACCGGCATTTTTATGTCCATTAGGATTAGGTCCGGATGATATGTCTCGAACATATCGATAGCCTCTTGCCCGTTTAGCGCATGATAAAGTTGGTATTGCTTGCCAAACAAGGTTTCCAAAAGGAAATAATTCTCATAAACGTCCTCGGCGATTAAGATGGAATGATGCCTATCTGAACGGGGCGTTTCTTCGGATTGGACGAGGATGTCCGGTGAAAGCTCAATATCAGTCCGTTTTGTGTCCAAAGGCAGAGTGAACCAAAAAGTGGAACCCACCCCTTCTTCAGAGTCTACGCCGATTTTACCTCCTAATGCCTCGATAATGGTTCGGCTGATGGTTAATCCCAATCCCGTACCTTGCTGGAAAGTATCTACCTTGATGAATCGCTCGAATATACGTCTTTGGTTTTCCGCGGAGATACCGATACCTGTATCTTTCACGCAGACTCGGATAAAATCCCCTTCTATCTCATAATAAATCGTGATACTTCCTTTTGTGGTAAATTTGATAGCGTTATTCACGAAATTGGATATCACTTGCATAACCCTCCGCTCATCGGTTTTAACGATTACGGATGGGGAGTCGAGATCAAAGATCAGATCCACGTCTGAAGGCATCTTTATAGAGTCTGCCAATGCGATTTCGCCACATATATCCTTGATGTCCACTTCCTCGAAATGATAATCCATGGTTCCCGCCTCGATTTTAGAGAAATCAAGGATATCGTCGATCAGTTGCAGTAGCAAATCATTGTTTTTATGGATGATATCTAAATAAGATTGACGCTCTACCTCATCATCAATCTCGGCGATTATATTTGAGAACCCGACGATAGCGTTCAGCGGCGTGCGTATCTCATGACTCATATTCGCCAAGAACGCGGACTTCAATTTATCAGCTTCCTTTACCTTGATTAGCTCGATCTCCTTTTCCCGTTGCTGGGTTATATTGGAGGTGTAGCTTACGATCCTGTTAGGCGTTCCGTCATCGTTGAATTTATAGGAGCGTACATTGGAGTTGAACCAGAATGTTTTGCCATTGAGGATACGCCTGTAAGCCGCTACGAAGTTATTGATCTTCCCTTGCAGGAGAGGTTTGAACTGTTTATTATATACCCGGTCAAAATCATCCGGATGGATTGAAGATTTATAGTCTTCTTGATTCTTGAAGTTGTAATCATGAATTGCTTTTAGCCCCTCATTATTATTAATGTCTTCATTGAGGCCAAAATCTACGGTCAATTTATCATTCTCTACATCGTATTCCCAAAGAATGGAATCCCCGGTATCTACCGATACTTTTAGCCGGGCTAGGCTATTTTCGATTTGTTCCCGCTTGATGTGATTCTCGGTATCGTCGAATACAATATAAATATAGCCGAATATATTATCAAGAGAGTCTTTTAATGTGACTCCTTTTACCAACAGATGCTTTGTTTTAGAATCATGATGACTATCGTAATAGCCGTTTTGAGAAGCAACCTTGAAATCATAATTAAGTGGAAAGAATATATCTTTTCCGTTTTTGAGGCTTTGGTTTACATATTTCGGGATATTAGGATTCTCGAACATATTCAGTCCCACGGCCTGCTCACGGGTAACACCAAAAATATCGAGATCCGCTTGGTTGATATCTACCAACACTCCATTCTCATCATAAAGTTCGGCGCCCCAAGGCATCTTGTCGAAAATGATCTTAAACTTCGTCTCGCTTTTCATGACTTGCATAGCCGTATGCTCTACTAGTCCTTGAACTTCCCCTCTTTCAATGGCTATGGAAAGGATATCAGCCAACATATGTAAGTTCTCGATATCTAAGGCACTCCAGTTCCGTTTCTTTTTTACAGAATCAAAGCCGATAAATCCGGATGGTTTGCCTTGCTTGAAAATAGGGATGACTAATAAGGATGAAACCTCTTGCAAAATCAGAAGATGCTGCTCACTCTTCGCCTCTTCCGGCATTTTAGAGACATCATGAATAACGATATCCATGCCCTTTTTGATACTGTCGTACCACCAAGGAATCTCGTCTTGCGGGAGTTGACGCAGTAAATCCTCTCGCATAGAGATAATGCCACCACAAGTAACTTCATTCGTAAAGTCAACAGTATGAGTTTGTTCGTCAAATGTTCCGATATATACCCGATCCACATCGAAAAATTGTAAGATGCGGAATAGCGCTTGGTCAATAACCGAGTTTTCTTTGGCTCCAAGAAGAAGTGACAATACATCCGACATCGTTTTTCGCAAATCAATCATATTGGCCAAAATCAAGTCGGTCTTTTCATCTTCTACATCGGTCTTCTTGTCTATAGCCTCATCAAGAAATGTTGTATTGGAATGAATGTTATTCATGATAAATTGAGTGTACTAAATTTATTCGAAAACAAATGTAAGTATAAACTTTGATTATTTTTTGTTTTAGTGTTTATTATATTATTATCGTGGCTTTAAAAATAATTTTGTACGTTTGTAAATAGTTGAATTAAACTTGAAATCTATGGATAATAAAATCATATTGACGATAGGCCGCCAGTTCGGAAGCGGTGGCCGCGAGATCGGACAACGTTTGGCGAAGGAGTTGGGTATCGGTTACTATGATAAGGAACTGATTACCGTGGCGGCCCGTGAGAGTGGATTATGCGAGGATGTTTTCGAGAAGGCGGACGAACGTGCCTCCAGTGGTTTATCGTACGCTTTTACGATGGGGTACTCTTCTTTTATGGGAGGGATGTTTACGCCTTATAATGATATTTTGTCTAATGACGGTCTTTTTAAGATACAGAGTGACGCTATCCGTAAATTGGCGGAGACTGAGTCGTGTGTTTTGGTAGGGCGTTGCGCTGATTATATCCTCCGGGATGATCCGGCTTGTTTGAGCTTCTTTATCCATAGTTCAGTGGAGAGCCGAGTCCAAAAGACCGTGGAAAGGCATGGTGTGACAGTGGAAGAGGCGAAGAACATGATGGAGAAGACTGATAAATCCCGTGCGGCTTACTATAATTATTATACGAATAAGACATGGGGAATGGCCTCTTCTTATAATTTCTCGATCGATGTATCCGTATTAGGGATCGACGAGACCGTGGAATTTATGAAAAGCTTTATCGAGCGCAGATTGAATAAGCGTCCGTCTCATTTCGGATAAATCGTATTCTTGAGAAACCATTATTGAATAGAGATTAACCTATTAAAACTAAGAAAGTATGCGAAAACCTTTTATTACTGTTCGGCTGACCCATGGTATGTTGGGCGCCTTGTTAGTTTCCACCTGTGCTTGTTCGGGCACGAAGTGGACGGAGGTAGAGAAAGATTCTATCCGTATCGTTACCCAGCAAGAAGGAGCTGTATTAGGATATTCGGCCAATTCGGGGGTGAGACTTCTTGCCGTTGACGGATATGCCTTCAAAGATCTGAATCGGAACGGGTTGCTTGATCCGTATGAGGATTGGCGTCTTACCCCCGAGGAACGTGCCGTTGATTTGGCCGGGCAGTTATCTACAGAGGAGATCGCCGGATTGATGCTTTATAGCGCCCATCAATCTATCCCCGGTGCCTCGAAAGGGTTTGGAGCTTCTACCTACAATGGCAAATCTTTTGATGAGAGTGGAGCCCAGCCATCCGATCTTTCCGATGCGCAGCGTAAATTCCTCACCGAGGATAATGTTCGTCATGTATTGGTTACGAGAGTACAAAGCCCAGAAGTGGCGGCTCGCTGGAATAATAATGTGCAAGCTTTAGTGGAGGGCATCGGTCACGGTATCTTACGGTCGTTGATAATCCCGATGAGGCGGATTTCGCCATCGTCTTTATGACGAGCCCGAACAGTGGTACGGGGTATGATAAATCCGATCGTGAGAAAGGTGGAAACGGTTATATGCCTATCAGTTTACAGTATAATGATTATACCGCTACCTATGCCCGTAACCCAAGTTTGGCGGGGGGAGATCCGTTTGAGAATTTCACGAACCGTTCTTATAAAGGTAAGTCCGTGAAAACAGCTAATAAGCAGGATATGCTTTCTGTTTTGGAGACAAAGGCTAAAATGAAAGGTAAGCCTGTAATCGTATCTTTGGAGATGGATAAGCCCACGATTATGTCCGAGTTCGAGGGTTCGGCGGATGCCATTTTGGTGAACTTCGGTGTACAAAACCAAGCGGTCTTGGATATCATCAGTGGAAAAGCCGAGCCTTCCGCTTTGTTGCCTTTGCAGATGCCGGCAGATATGCGTATCGTGGAGGAGCAATTCGAGGATGTTCCCCGGGATATGAAATGCTATACGGACAGCGAGGGCCATCTGTATGATTTCGCTTTTGGTATGAATTGGAAAGGCGTTATCGATGATGAGCGAGTGACTAAATATAAATAGGGTAAATTACATTTTTGTGTTTTTGTGGTTACGGTATCTATATATAATGCCTAAATTTGCATGGTAATATTATTAAGTGCAGACCATGAAAATTATGACATTGCAGGGAACGGACAAATTGTTATATGAACTTGTCGCACCTTTGGTCATGAATCCAGCCATTTTGCGACAAAATAACAATTACCCTTTTAAAACATCTCGTAGCCACGTTTGGTATATAGCCTTTCATGAAACGGCTGTTGTTGGTTTTATGCCTGTAAAAAAAGGACATATCTATTACTCTATAGACAATTATTTCGTGAGTGGTGACGATCCTTCGGTATTGAGTGAACTTCTTGAAGAAGTCATAAAGGATTTTTCATCTCAAGCTTCACTTATGGCTGTTGTGCATAAACGTCATGTAAAAGTGTTCTCACAAAAAAAGTTCCAGACATGTGTTGAGTGGAAAAATTATGATAAAATGCATTATTTACCGGAGGTAGAGTCATGATGCGAAGAATGGATGTGTACGAGGCGACAGAGAAAAGATTGAAGATCATTTTTGATTATTTCGATTACGTATACGTCTCTTTTTCCGGCGGAAAGGATAGTGGTGTACTGTTGAATTTGTGTGTAGATTATATTCGTAGATACGCTCCGGGACGAAAACTAGGTGTATTTCATATGGATTATGAGGTTCAATACAGCCAGACGACCGAATATGTGGAAAAGGTTTATGCCGCTAATTCCGATATCCTTGATATTTATCATTGTTGTGTTCCTTTTAAAGTCCAGACATGTACATCTATGTTTCAACAATATTGGAGACCTTGGAGCGAGGAGTGCCGGGATATCTGGGTTCGAGAGATGCCCCATTCATGTCTCCGGGCGAAAGACTTTGACTTCTTCAAGGAGGACATGTGGGATTATGATTTTCAGAATATGTTCCCTTTTTGGTTGTATCAACGGAAAATGGGCCGGCGTATATGTTGCCTTGTTGGTATCCGTACCCAAGAGAGTTTTAATAGGTGGCGGGCCATACATAGTGATAAGAATTACAGAAAACTAGCTAATTATAAATGGACTCGCAGAATGAATTATTCTATATATAACGCATATCCTATTTATGATTGGAAAACTCAGGATATCTGGATAGCGAACGGAAAGTTCGGTTGGCCATATAATCATTTGTATGATTTGTATTATCAAGCAGGGGTGCCTTTGTCCCGGCAACGTGTGGCGAGCCCATTCATATCCCAAGCGATATCCACATTGTTCATTTACAAAGTTGTCGATCCCGACATGTGGGGGCGGATGGTTGGACGTGTAAACGGTGTTGGCTTTGCCGGTATATATGGGAATACCTCCGCTATGGGATGGAGGGCTATCAAGTGCCCAGCCGGGTTCTCTTGGGAGAAATATATGTATTTTCTCCTAAATACCTTACCCGAAGAAACTCGTGAGAACTATTTGAATAAGTTAAGAGTCAGCCGTAAATTCTGGAGAGAAAAAGGAGGATGCCTCAGTGAGGAGACAATCGCTAAGTTACGGGCGGCTAATATTCCTATCATTGTGGAAGAATGTACCGCTTACCATACGGATAAGAAACCAGTACGGATGGAGTATATCGATGATATCAATATACCCGAGTTTAAAGAAATCCCTACTTACAAACGTATGTGTGTTTGTATTTTGAAAAACGATCATACATGCAAGTATATGGGTTTTTCCCAGACAAAACGAGAGAGGGATATGAGAAAAGAAGTAATGGACAAATATAATTTTTATAAGCATGGGAAACTTTGTTAGTCCGGCATATGGTGTTAGGGCTGTCCCTATAGAAAAAATTGTAGCCAACAGCTATAACCCTAATATCATGGCACCACCGGAAATGCGATTATTGGAACTTTCCATTTGGGAGGATGGCTATACGATGCCTTGCGTCTGTTATTATCTTGAAGAGGATGATTTATATGAGATAGTAGATGGTTATCATCGTTATCTGGTTATGAAGCAATCTCAAAGGATTTATGATCGTGAGAAAGGAATGTTGCCTGTAACGGTGATTGAGAAAGATATTTCAAACCGAATGGCTTCAACCATTCGCCATAACAGGGCTCGAGGGATGCACAACTTGGAACTTATGACGGAGATTGTTACGGAGTTGGTCAAATCTGGGATGTCTGATAAGTGGATCATGCGTAATATTGGAATGGATAAAAATGAGTTACTTCGGTTCAAGCAGATTTCGGGATTAGCTGAATTATTCCGGGATAAAGAATTCGGTTGGTCTGATGACTGGTCGGAAGAAGACTAAACTTTTTACATTTTGTTTGGCTGAGCGTTTTTTGCCTTTTATGGCTCTGTTGAGTACATAATATACTAATTTTTTGTACATTTGCCCCCGACTTTTCACATAGGGGTGCCCGAGTCATACGGGCTGAGATTATACCCATCGAACCTGATCCGGGTAATGCCGGCGAAGGGAAAATAAGGTAGAACTAGGAAATAAAGGGGGCGTTACCTCTATGTGCTCCCTGATGTTTAAACTTTAATTAGTTATTAAGATGGAACAGATTGTTTCAAGTGGAATCATTGACTCTTACTTCGAGAAGTTGAAGAGCAACTTGTCTGTGGATGTAGCGATCGTGGGAGGGGGACCTTCCGGTATCGTGGCCGCTTATTTCTTGGCGAAAGCCGGTAAGAAGGTGGCGTTGTTTGATCGTAAGCTGGCTCCCGGTGGAGGTATGTGGGGCGGCGCTATGATGTTCAACGATATCGTGGTGCAGGAAGAGGCTATGCCGATTATCAAGGAATTGGGCGTAAGCTATAAGGAGGGTGCTAACGGCACGTATATCATGGATTCGGTACATACCACTTCCGCTTTGATTTATCAGGCGACGAAGGCGGGCGCTACGATCTTTAACTGCTATTCGGTAGAGGACGTGGTGTTTCATAACGATGCCGTAGCCGGTGTGGTAGTGAACTGGGCTCCGGTAATCCGTGAGGGGATGCACGTGGATCCGTTGACGATCATGGCAAAGGCTGTCTTGGAAGGTACGGGGCATGATTGCGAGATTGCCCGTGTGGTAGCCCGTAAGAATGATATCCAATTGAATACACCGACCGGAGGCGTGATCGGCGAGCGTTCCTTGAATGTGGAGCTGGGTGAGCAGACGACGGTGGAGAACACGAAGGAGATCTATCCGGGATTATTCGTTTCCGGTATGGCCGCTAACGGCGTAAGCGGTAGCTTCCGTATGGGACCGATCTTTGGCGGCATGCTGATGAGCGGCAAGAAGGCTGCTGAGTTGATCTGCGAAAAACTTGGGAATTGAAAATTGAGAATTGAGAATTGAAAATTAAAGATACAACAATCAATAATTTTCAATTCTCAATTCCCAACGGTTTTTCCTTGTCTCAAGAATAAGAATCCCGTTATGATCAACGCCGTGGATAATCCCGTATAGAATACGGAAATGAAAGAATTCGGCAGTAAATGGAACGTGCGGATCGTGATCCCGAAAGCGATCATGAAGATCATGATAATCCAACCTTTCACGTCGAAGAAAGAGAACGGGCAATGTTTCCCGTTTTTCCGGGAGATCCGTTCGGAATGTTTATAGAAAAGCCGTTTAAAGACCAAATTGAAGAAAAGTAAGAAAACGATGGTCGCTTCCCCGATCTTGAATAACCAATAATGGGTATCGTTTAACCATGTGATGATACCGATGCGTAAGATATTGATACCGGCGAAAATCCATACGCAACCGGCGGTATATAATAATACCTTTTTATTTACTCCAAACTTCATCTATCTTTTTATTTACCGCAAACTTACAACATTCATGTAAAAAACGGAAAAATATCCTTATCTTTGTGCCATGCGTGAGAAAATGAAACAGAGGATTGTACAATACGTGGTGCTGATGGCCGGCATCTTGGCATTGCTTTCTGTGGTTATCCCTCACCATCATCACCGGGACGGGATGCCTTGTTATCAATCCTTGACCGCGGAGCAAGCGCATGGCGATAAAAGCACTGATACGCATGATTGCGGTTGCGACGGGCATAACTTGGCCTATTTCAGTACGCATATTTCTCATTTTATGGATGGAGATGTGGATATACATCTGATGCCGTTACTCGTCTTATTTGATTACATTTATCCACCTGAACCGGCGTTTTGCGGACAGCTCCTTGATCACGAGAACGCCCCCTACATTGAGTCGCTGCACGACACTTGGATAGTGAGTGCCTCGGGACTTCGTGCCCCTCCTATGTCTTGATATCTCGTTTGTGAGAGTGGGTGAGGACAGACTTGCCCCTATCTATTTATTATTAACGATATCAAGATTTTTTACACAATGAAGAAAATATATTTGGTAGGTGCGATGTGCGCTTACCTGTTTGCCGGTTGTGCGGGAAATGCGTCGCAAGCCGGACACGATGAGCATAATCATGAATTAGAGGCTCACGACCATGAGCATGAGGCCGGTGGTACCCATCCCGGCGAGATTGTCTTTAAGAAAGCCTTAGCCGAGGCCGTTGGTTTGCAGACCGTAACGGTTAATCCCGCTCCTTTCACGGATGTGATTAAGACGAGCGGACGAGTAATGGCAGCGCAAGGGGAGGAGTCCGTGATCGTCGCTACCGTCCCCGGCGTGATCTCGTTTGGTAGCTTGCCATTCGTGGATGGTACGGCGGTACGCAAGGGACAGGCCGTGTTGAGTATCGCTTCCAACGCCCTCTCGGATGGAGACGTGGCGGCAAGGGCTAAATTCGCTTATGAGACGGCGAAAAAGGAATACGAGCGTATGCAAGCCTTGGTAGGCGATAAGATCGTATCCGCCAAGGATTTCGAGCAGGCCCGCTTGAATTACGAGAACGCCAAGGTCGCTTATGAGGCGATAGCGGGAAAACAGACGGCGAAAGGCGTGTCTGTAGTCTCTCCCTTGAACGGTTACTTGAAGAACATCCAAGTGAAAGAGGGTGATTATGTATCCGTAGGTCAGCCTTTGGCTACGATCTCGCAAAACAATCGTTTGGTATTGCGTGCGGACGTGTCTGAGAGGTATTACAACGATCTTCCCATGATCCAAACCGCTAATTTCATGACTCCGTATGATAACGCTCTCTATAAATTGTCTGATTTGCGTGGACGGTTGTTATCGTATGGAAAGGCTTCCGATATGAACTCTTTCTATGTACCGGTGACTTTCGAGTTCGATAATAAAGGAGCGGTTATCCCCGGTTCTTTCGTGGAGATCTTTTTGTTGACAAAGCCGATGGAGAATGTCTTGAGCGTGCCTGTCTCCGCCCTTATCGAGGAGCAGGGCGTTTATTCGGTATTTATCCGTCTGGATGAGGAAGGCTATAAGAAGCAATGGGTGACGCTGGGAGCGAATAACGGCTCGGAGGTACAGATCCTTTCCGGATTGAAACCGGGCGATGAGGTCGTGACCCGTGGCGCTTACCAGATCAAGTTGTCTTCCGCTTCTAACGCGATACCGGCTCATAGCCATAGCCATTAATAGGAGGGACGTTGCATGTTAAATAAGATAATTTATTATTCATTGCACAACCGGTTGGTAATCTTGGTTTGTGCGCTATTGCTGATGATCTGGGGTACGTACACGGCGTTTAATACGGACGTGGATGTGTTCCCGGACTTGAACGCCCCGACGGTCGTGATCATGACCGAGGCGAACGGTATGGCTCCCGAGGAGGTGGAACGCTTGGTGACATTCCCTGTGGAGACTGCCGTGAACGGTGCGATGGACGTGCGGCGTGTACGTTCCTCGTCTACCACCGGATTCTCCGTGGTTTGGGTAGAGTTTGATTGGGGTACGGATATTTACCGGGCTCGTCAGATCGTGTCCGAAAAACTGGCTGTCTTGGGTGAGAGCCTTCCCGAGAACGTAGGTAAACCGACCTTAGGCCCGCAGTCATCCATCTTGGGTGAGATGATGATTCTCGGTTTGACCGCCGATTCCACGTCTTTGTTGGACTTACGTACGATCGCCGACTGGACGATCCGTCCCCGTTTGTTGTCTACGGGCGGTGTGGCGCAGGTGGCCGTGATCGGTGGCGATATTAAGGAGTACCAGATCTTGTTGGACCCGGCTCGTATGAAGCACTACGGTGTAGGGTTGAACGAGGTGTTGGATGTTTGTCGGAATATGAACCGGAATGCCAATGGTGGTGTATTGTATGAGTTTGATAATGAGTATATCATCCGGGGAGTCTTGTCTACGTCGAAGGCGGAGGAGATCGCTCAGGGTGTGGTGAAGACTGTGAATGAGTATCCGGTTATGCTGGGTGATATCGCTACGGTTAAGATCGGCGGTAAAAGCCCGAAGTTGGGAACCGCTTCCGAGCGGACAAAGCCAGCCGTGCTGATTACCGTGACCAAACAGCCGGATACGAGTACGGAGAAGTTGACGGAGAAGCTGGACGAGATTGTTGTCGATTTGCGGAAGAACTTGCCGGCGGATGTACATGTCTCTACGGATATATTCCGCCAGAGTCATTTTATCGATAACTCTATTAATAATGTAAAGAAGAGCTTGTTTGAGGGTAGTTTCTTCGTGGTGATCGTCTTGTTCCTGTTCTTGATGAATATACGTACGACGGTAATCTCCTTGGTAGCCTTGCCGTTATCTTTACTGGTCTCTATCATCGTATTGCACTACATGGGATTAACGATTAACACGATGAGCTTGGGAGGTATGGCGATCGCTATCGGTTCCTTGGTGGATGACGCTATCGTGGACGTGGAGAACGTGTATAAACGGATCCGGGAAAACCGGCTCTTGCCTCCGGAGCAGCAACGCTCTACCTTGGAGGTGGTTTACGACGCTTCCCGTGAGGTACGTATGCCGATCTTGAACTCTACCTTGATTATCGTGGTGAGTTTCGTGCCCTTGTTCTTCTTGAGTGGTATGGAAGGCCGTATGTTGGTTCCGCTGGGTATCGCTTTTATCGTGGCGTTGTTTGCTTCTACGGTGGTGGCGCTTACCTTGACCCCGGTGCTTTGTAGCTATTTGCTGAACCGTAAAGCGACGGGAATGAAGGAACTGCGTGAGGCTTGGATAGCCCGGAAGTTGAAAGTGGTCTATAAACGGGCTTTGGAGTTTGCGTTGGCTTACCAGAAATGGGTGCTAGGTACCACGATCGCTTTGTTTGTGGTCGCCTTGGTGATCTTCTTTCATTTGGGACGTAGTTTCTTGCCCCCGTTCAATGAGGGTTCTTTTACGATCAACGTAAGCTCGCTTCCGGGAATTTCCTTGGACGAGTCGGATCAGATCGGACGCCGTGCGGAAGCGTTGCTGTTGCAAGTACCCGAGATAAAGACTGTGGCTCGGAAGACCGGTCGTGCGGAATTGGATGAGCATGCCTTGGGCGTGAATGTTTCCGAGATCGAGGCTCCTTTCGAATTGCAAGACCGTAGTCGGGATGAGGTGATGAATGATGTCCGCAAGAAGTTATCTACGATCAGCGGCGCTAATATAGAGATCGGGCAACCTATTTCCCATCGTATCGACGCTATGCTTTCCGGTACGGAGGCGAATATCGCTATCAAGCTGTTTGGTACGGACTTGAACCTGATGTTTACGGTCGGAAACCAGATCAAGGCCGCTATCCAAACGATCCCGGGTCTGGTGGACTTGAAGGTAGAGCAGCAGATCGAGCGTCCGCAGTTGACAATCACCCCGAAACGTGAGTTGCTGGCTAAATATGGTATTCCCCTGCCGGAGTTCGAGGAATATATCAATGTGATGTTGGGTGGAGAGGCCGTAAGTCAGGTGTACGACGATGGCAAGAGCTTCGACCTGACCGTGAAGACCTCCGACGCTAGCCGTGCCACGATGGATGATATTAGTAATCTGATGATCGATGCCGCCGGACAGAAAGTGCCGCTAAGCTACGTGGCCGATATCCGTTCCGTGACCGGTCCGAATACGATCAATCGTGAGAATGTGCAACGTAAGATCGTGATTAGTGCCAATGTATCGGAACGTGACTTGCGAAGTGTGGTTAATGAGATACAGGATCGGGTAGAGGCTAATATCCGTTTGCCGGAGGGATACCATATCGAATATGGTGGCCAGTTCGAGAGCGAGGCGGCGGCCAGCCGTACCTTATTGCTGACGTCATTGATGTCGTTATTGGTGATCTTCATGTTACTGTACAATGAGTTCAAGGACGTGAAGGAGAGCGGCGTGATCTTGTTGAACCTGCCGTTGGCGTTGATCGGTGGCGTGATTATCCTATGGCTTACTTCCGGCGAGATCAGTATCCCGGCGATTATCGGTTTCATTTCCTTGTTTGGTATCGCTACCCGAAACGGTATGCTGCTGATCAGCCACTATACGCATTTGCGTGGAGAGGGAATGGGATTGCGTGAGTCCGTGATACAAGGTTCCCTAGACCGTTTGAACCCGATCTTGATGACGGCGTTGAGTTCCGCCTTGGCGTTGATCCCGTTGGCGTTGAATGGCGATCTTCCCGGGAATGAGATCCAAAGCCCGATGGCGACGGTGATCTTGGGTGGTTTATTAACCTCTACGTTCTTAAACGGATTCATCATCCCGATTGTTTATCTGATAATGAACAAGAATAAAGAATAAGTTTTATGAAATCATATATTATAGTCGCCGCCTTGTCTGTATTGACAGGCGGCCTTTCCGCCCAGACTTCTATAGAGGACGTGCTCCGGAGCGTGGAGGCGAACAATAAGGATTTACAGGCGAACAGCCAGTTGGTCCAGTCGCAGAAGCTGGAGGCGAAGTTGGATAATAATTTGCCAGACCCTTCGGTCTCTTATTCGCATTTCTGGGGGAATAAAGAAGGGATGGGATTCACGGGCGAGTTCGTGGCTTCCCAAAGCTTTGATTTCCCGTCCGTATATGTCCGGAAGCATAAGCTGACGAAGGCGAAATCCGCGGGTTTGGATCGTCAAGGGATGGCTTTTCGTCAGCAAATCTTGTTGCAGGTGAAAGAGGTTTGCCTAGATTTGGTGCTGTTGAACCAGCAGAAGAACCTATTGGATACCCGTCTTAGGAACGCCGAGCAACTTTCCGCTTTTTATGCGACTCGTTTGGAGAAAGGAAATGCGAATATCCTTGAGACAAACAAGATCGATCTGGAATTATTGAACGCTCGGACAGAGGCCCGGATGAACGAGACTTCCCGTATTGCCAAGCTGCAGGAGCTGGCTACCCTGAACGGCGGTATCGCTATCGAGTTTACGGATACGGTTTACGCCTTGCCGGATAAGGATGTGCTTTCCTTTGATGAGCTGCGGACGGAGGCGATGCAATTCGATCCGCAATTACAGACCTTGCGTAGCGACCAGACGACAGCTCTTCGGCAGGTGAGCGTGAATAAGGCGAAAGGTCTGCCCGGCTTTGAGTTAGGGTATCGTATGAATCCCGCCTCGGGTGGAGAGCGTTTCAATGGTTTCTTGGTAGGAATCACCATCCCGTTGTTCTCGAACCGTAATAACGTGAAACAGGCGAAGGCTCAGGCCCGCTATACGGAGATGCAGTTGGAGAGCGCTTCTTTCACGGTAGAGAATGGGTTGAGGCAGCTATATGACCAGTCTGTCTCCTTAAAGAAATCTATCGATGAATATAAGGATGTGCTGAAAAGGCAGAATAGCTTGGTCTTGTTGAACAAGGCTATACAGGCCGGGCAAATCTCTATGATCGAGTATTTCGTGGATGTGACGACCTATTACCAAAGCGTGCAAAACTACCTGCAATTGCAAAACCAATACCAAAAGGTCATGGCGCAATTGTATAAGTATCGATTATGATAAGGAACACAACTGTGTTTTCTCTTGAACACAGTTGTGTTTATCCACAGATACAGTTGTGTTTTCTCACGAACACAACTGTGTTTTTACGTTCTCTAAGGATCGCTTAAAGTCACGGATCAATTCTTTCATCACCTCTTCCACGGATAATTCCTCCCAGAATAAAGACGCTACCTGTCCGATCTCTAACTCGCCTTCCTTTAGGTCGCCCTCAAAGATTCCTTTCTTGGCACGTCCTTTGCCCAATAACTCACGTAATTCTTCCACGGACGCTCCCCGGGCTTCCGCTTCTTCCACTGCCGTAGCGAAATCTCCTTTTACCAGACGGGTAGGAGACAGTTTCTTTAATAATAACTTCGTATCGCCTTCCTTAAGATTCAAGCATAGTTTCTTGAAATTCTCGTGTGCCGAGCTTTCTTTGGTTAGGGCGAAACGAGTGCCTATCTGTACGCCGTCGGCCCCTAGTGCGAGTGCCGCTAGCATCGCTTGACCGTTTCCGATACCTCCTGCCGCCAAAAGGGGGAGGGAGGTCGCTTTCCGGACAGCGGGGATCAGGCACATCGTAGTTGTTTCCTCCCGTCCGTTGTGCCCGCCGGCCTCGAAGCCTTCGGCAACGATGGACAGGCGGCGGTCAGCACCCTGTTCTTCCCTGATGCCTCCGGCCTCCTCGCATTTCGTGGCGAATTTAGAGCTGCTTACCACGTGAACGACCGTCATGCCATGATCCTTCAAATACTTTGTCCATGTTTTCGGGTTGCCGGCGGAGGTAAATACGATCTTCACTTTTTCCTCCACCAATATCCGCATCAAGGTATCGATTTCCGGGTACATCAGCGGGACATTCACGCCAAAAGGCTTGTCGGTCGCCGCCTCGCATTTACGGATATGTTCCCGGAGCACTTCCGGGTGCATGGAGCCTGCCCCGATCAATCCTAATCCACCGGCGTTACTAACCGCTGAAGCTAGCCGCCAACCACTACACCAAACCATTCCCGCCTGTATGATGGGATACTGAATACCAAAAAGACTACAAATTCGATTCATATTATTTCTTGCGTTAATTTCGCTAAAATTAGTGAACTATTTTTATTGGAACAACAATTTCTTTGTCGAGGTTGTTGAATAGGCATATAACTTTAAAATATAAGAGATATGCCAGAGAATATAATGAAAACGTTATGGGATGAGAGCGATGATCTTCACGATGAGACCATGTCTACCAATTCGGTATTGTCGGATGATTACACGTCTAATGACATTCAAGATTTACAAGAAACGATCGAAAATGAAAATATCGAGGACGGTATAGAGAGCGATTCGATTGAACATTGAGTGAAAGCATATTGGGTCCCCGAAGGGAAGATCTCCCTCCGGGGATCTTTTTTTGTATGAATTGTGAAAATCTTTTTCCGGATTCTAAATAATAACAATTTGAAATAGAATTGTAACGCAAAACTTCGTTATCTTTGTCCATTGTAATTCTAATATAACAATGGCATGAATAAAACGCTTATGGCCGCAGGTTTAGCGGTTATTTTGGGAGCTTGTTCCTCCTCAAAGAAAAGCGATGTAGCGGAAGGCGCTACACCCAATCCGTTTTTTGCGGAGTATACGACACCGTTCGGGGTGCCTCCGTTTGACCAAATCGAGGTGGCTCATTACAAGCCGGCTCTTTTGAAAGGTATGGAAGAGCAGTCGAAGGAGATTGAGGCGATCGTGGCAAATCCGGATGCGCCGACATTCGAGAATACGATCGTGGCCTTAGACCAAAGTGGCGAGTTGCTTACTAAAGTAATGTATGCTTTCGGTGGCCAATCCAGTGTGAATACCACGGACGAGATCCAAGAGCTCGAACGTGAGCTTTATCCCCTTTTATCCAAACATTCGGATGATATCAGCTTAAATCCCAAGCTTTTCGCCCGGGTGAAATCCGTATATGAGAATCAGGCGAGCTTCCATCTGGATAAGGAACAGAAGAAGCTGTTGGAGGAAACCTATAAAAGCTTTGTCCGGGGAGGAGCCAATCTGCCGGAGGATAAGCAGGCGAAGTTGCGTGAGCTGAACGAGAAGATATCCATGCTCCAACTTACTTTCGGACAGAATACCCTGAAAGAGACCAACGCTTTCCAATTAGTGATCGATAATAAAGAGGACTTATCCGGTCTGCCGGAAGACGTGATCGTCAAGGCGGCGCAAACGGCCCAAGAGAATGGTCTGGATGGTAAGTGGGTGTTTACCCTCCATAATCCGAGCGTGATGCCTTTCCTTCAATACGCCGATAAGCGTGATTTGCGAGAGAAGATCTTCAAGGCGTATACAAATCGTGGCAACAATAATAATGAGAATGATAATAAGGAGGTCGTTAAGCAGCTGGTTACCGCTCGTCTGGAGAAAGCCCGATTGATGGGATATGAGGATTATGCCGCTTTCGTATTGGAAGAGAATATGGCGAAGAACGAGAAGAACGTGTACGACTTGCTCGATAAAATCTGGCCGTCTGCTTTGGCGAAAGCGAAAGAGGAATTGGCCGATATCAACGCCGAGATCAAGAAGGAAGGTGGTAATTACGAGGCCGAGGGCTGGGACTGGCGTTATTATTTCGAGAAAGCCAAGAAAGCGAAATATAACTTGGACGAGAACGAGATGCGTCCTTATTTTGAGTTGGGACATGTATGTGAGGGCATCTTCTATGTAGCCAATAAATTATATGGTATCACGTTTACCGAGATCAAGGACATCCCGAAACCGGACCCCGACGCTCTCGCTTTCGAGTGCAAGGATAAAGATGGTACGCATCTGGGCGTGCTGTATATGGATTTCTTTACCCGCCCGGGCAAAGGAGGTGGCGCATGGTGCGGCGGTTACCGCTCACAAACGTATAAAGATGGGAAACGGGTAGCCCCGGTGGTTACTACCGTATTTAATTTCAGTAAACCGGCGGAGGGACAACCGGCGCTTTTGACAGCCGACGAGACCGAGACCGTATTCCATGAGTTCGGTCATGCCTTGCACGGTTTATTCTGCGACGTTCATTATTATGGCGTGTCCGACGTGCCTCGTGACTTTGTGGAGCTACCTTCGCAAGTCGATGAGCATTGGGCCGTTGAGCCGGAGGTATTGAAAGTGTACGCTAAACATTACCAGACCGGCGAGGTAATACCGCAAGCCCTTGTAGACAAGATGATTAAGAGTGGCAAGTATGGACAAGGCTTCGCTACGACGGAGTATCTGGCCGCCTCTTATCTGGATATGGATTATCATGTATTGAAAGAGATCCCTGCCGATTTGGATATCGAGAAATTTGAGGCGAAGGTCTTGGGCGATCGTGGTCTGATCCGTCAGATTCCGTCTCGCTACCGCTCCACTTATTTCGGACATACGATGGAAGGTGGATATACCGCCGGTTATTATAGCTATATCTGGGCGGAAGTGTTGGATTGCGACGCTTTCCAAGCTTATAAGGAGACGGGTGATATCTTCAACCCGGAGGTTGCCTCTAAATTCCGTAAATACGTACTGACCCCGGGCGGCATCGATGATGCTATGGATATGTACGTGAATTTCCGTGGTAAACAACCAAGTATCGATCCGTTGTTGGAGAACAGAGGGCTAAAATGAGAAGAATAATTAGAATAATTCATAACTCATAAATCAAAAAATCAGTAAAGATGAAACAATTAATTATGGCAGCAGGATTAGCCGTTATGCTTACTGCCTGCGGTACTTCCGAAAAGAAGACCGTGGAGGGTGAGAACCCGTTCTTTGCGGAATATACCACCCCGTTTGGAGTTCCACCTTTTGATCAAATCAAGTTCGAGCACTACAAACCGGCCCTATTGCAAGGTATGGAAGAGGGACGCAAGGAGATCGAGGCGATCGTGAATAACCCGGAGGAGCCGACGTTCGAGAATACGATTGTCGCTTTGGATGAGCAGGGTGCGTTGCTTCGGAAGGTCCAGATTGTTTTCGGTGGACAGAATAGCGTGAATACGAATGATGAGATGCAGGCGTTAAGCCGTGAGATGTCGCCGCTATTGTCAAAATATAGTGATGATATCAACTTGAATCCGAAATTATTCGCTCGTGTGAAGGCGGTATATGATAAGAAGGATGAGTTGGGTCTCGATAAGGAGCAAATGAAGTTATTGGAGGAGACTTATAAGGACTTCGTCAGGGGTGGCGCTAATCTTTCCGCTGAGGATCAGGCTAAATTGCGTGAGTTGAATAGCAAGATCTCCATGTTACAGCTTACTTTCGGACAGAATATGCTGAAAGAGACGAACGCTTTTAAATTGGTGATCGACAAGCAGGAAGATCTTTCCGGTCTGCCCGAGACCTTGATCGCTAACGCCGCTCAAGCGGCTAAGGATGCCGGGATGGAAGGCAAATGGGTATTTACCTTGCAGAACCCGAGCGTGATGCCGTTCTTGCAATATTCCGATAAACGTGAGTTGCGTGAGAAGATGTTCAACGCTTATATCAACCGTGGTAATAATAATAATGAGAACGATAACAAGGAAGTGGTTCGTGATTTGGTTGCCGCTCGTTTGGCGAAAGCGAAGTTGATGGGCTATGATGATTACGCTTCTTTCGTGTTGGAGGATCGTATGGCGAAAAGCTCGGATAAGGTTTATCAATTGTTAGATGAGGTTTGGAAGCCTGCTTTGGCGAAAGCGAAAGAGGAATTGGCCGATATAAACGCCGAGATCAAGAAAGAAGGCGGCAATTTCGAGGCCGAGGGCTGGGATTGGCGTTATTATTTCGAGAAGGCCAAGAAGGCTAAATTCAATTTGGATGAGAATGAGGTTCGTCCTTACTTGAAGTTGGATAATGTTCGTGAGGGTGCTTTCTATGTAGCTAATAAGTTATATGGTATCACGTTCACCCCGATCCGTAATATCCCGTTGCCTTATCCGGAAGCGCAGGCTTTTGAGTGCAAAGATAAGGATGGCTCTCATTTGGGCGTTATTTATTTCGATTTCTTCCCTCGTGCCAGCAAGCGTGGTGGCGCATGGTGTGGTTCTTATCGTCCGCAGGCTTATAAGGATGGCAAGCGTGTGGCTCCGGTCGTAACGATCGTTTGTAACTTTAGCCAGCCCGCTCCGGGACAACCTGCGTTGTTGAGCGCTGATGAGGCGAATACATTGTTCCATGAGTTCGGTCATGGTTTGCACGGCTTGTTCCGTGACGTGCATTACTCCGGTGTTTCCGGTGTTCCTCGTGATTTCGTGGAGTTGCCTTCACAGGTTATGGAGCATTGGGTATTCGAGCCGGAAGTATTGAAGGTGTACGCTAAGCATTATCAGACCGGCGAGGTGATCCCGGCCGAGTTGATCGAGAAGTTGGATAAGAGCGGTAAGTACGGACAAGGTTTCGCTACGACGGAGTATCTGGCGGCTTCTTATCTGGATATGGATTTCCATGCGATCAGTGGTGACGCTGCGGATAAGAAGGTGATCAAGTTCGTTGACCAGACGAATAATGTTCCGGCCAACTTGAACGTGATGGATTTCGAGCAACAGACGTTAGGCCGTCGTGGTTTGCTGAAACAAATCCCTTCCCGTTACCGTACGACTTACTTCAACCATACGATGGGTGGCGGCTACACCGCCGGCTATTATAGCTACATCTGGGCTGAGGTATTGGATTGCGACGCTTTCGAGGCATTCAAGGAAACCGGCGACATCTTTAATCAAGAATGTGCCGATAAATTCCGTAAATATGTCTTGACCCCGGGCGGTATCGACGACGCTATGGATATGTACAAGAATTTCCGTGGCAAGGAACCGGGTACGGATCCGTTGCTGAAGAATAGAGGACTGAAATAATCTAGAAATGGAGATTTTATAAAGGCGGACCGGTTGGTTCGCCTTTTTTTGTATATGCTCAACCTCCCGGATCTGTATTACATTTGCTAAGTTTTATCACGAAAAAATAGCGATAGTATGGAGAAAAAGGATTTAGTAGAAGGGATGAGGTTGTATATCTATAAATTGCGTGTGGATGGGCGTTATTCCACGGCGAAGAGCTATCAGGATGCATTAAACTCATTCATGCGGTTTTGTGGGTTGGAGGTAATTCCCTATATCTATGTCAATAAGGAGAACCTTCGGCGTTATCAGGCCTTTTTGTTGAACAAAGGATGTACATGGAACACGGTGTCGACCTATATGCGTCGGATCCGTTGTGTGTACAACATGGCAGTGGAGGAAGGGCTGGCCCCCTATATCCCTTATTTATTTAAGGGAGTTTTCACGGGTATAGAGAGCAAACGCAAAAAGGCGTTACCACAGGATTTATTACGTTCTCTGATGACGGCCCCATTAGATGATCCGGAACTGAGAAAAACACGGCAGGCATTGTGCCTGATGTTCCAGTTTTGCGGTATGGCATTCGTGGATTTCGCTCATCTGAAAAAGGAGAATGTCCGGGGTGGGGTTTTGGAATATAAACGCCAGAAAACGGGTACTCCGATGCTTATAGAGGTACAATCTACCGCATGGGAGTCGCTGAGGGAACTGTCAAGTGATGTAGGTAAGGACTCACCCTATTTGTTTCCTTTCTTGAAAGGGATAAAAGTGGGAAAAGAAGCCTACAAGGAGTACACTTCCGCTTTGGCCCATTTTAACCGGAATTTGAAGAGGTTGGCGAGAGTCTGCGGTGTGTCTATCCCGATCACCTCATATTCGATCCGTCATTCTTTTGCGATGATTTTGAAGGAACAGGATGTCCCGATTGAGATGATCAGCGAACTATTGGGCCATAAATCGATCAAGACTACACAAATCTATTTGAAAAGTTTCTCGTTAGAAAAGATGTCTGCGGTGAATAAAATTTGTTTTGAGAGCGTGTACAATCATGTACCGAAAGTAGGGTAAAGGGAGTAGGCTACTTGGGGAGTAGCGTATTCTTTCACGGCGCAAATGTAGTAAAAAATAACTAAAAACAAGCAAACAAATGCGCTTGTTTACTCATTGTAGGCGTTTGATCCTCTCTATTTTTTGATTTTCCTGTTTTATCCTAGACGTATAGACATGGTGATGCGGGTGAAATGACCTCTTGTTCCCGGTATCATTCCACCATGCCTTATAACCTGTGTGTATTCCTGTAGAGACGGGGCACGCCCCGTCTCATCCCCTCCAAATGGTAACTTAAA